>Ga0153967_100014_pt1 | contig 128092 bp, 167 predicted proteins | sample TSFL051MetaG_FD_104688 | JGI IMG/M metagenome (GOLD analysis project Ga0153967, IMG submission 104688) | Attine ant fungus gardens microbial communities from Florida, USA - TSFL051 MetaG | ecosystem: Host-associated > Fungi > Mycelium > Unclassified | place: USA: Florida, Paynes | collected...
AGAAAAACTGGTTGGGACGCTGAATACAGCTCGAAATGGACAATGAATTCCACAATTTGTTGAAGAGGAAGTTTCGCACTCAAATTATATCCTACTGAACCATCAGCGCCTCGGTCGACGATCAACAAAAGTCGGTCAAAACTTTTGAAGGAGAAAAGAATGGTGCAAAGCTCGGGTTTTCTACATGTATTGACGGTAGGATAGTACCCAGTAGTGTCTGAGTACTTGCATTCAAACGGTGTTGGAAAAGTAAATGAATATTGTCTCATTCTATAACCTCAATAAGAATAAATAGACCATCGGAATATGGCAGCTAATCCTTAGCTAGTCCTTTTGCATCGTGCCATTTCCATGTATGAGTGTCATACACGACCAAGTATCAAGGTGTACGAACCTACCCAACAAGTCTCCAGAATTCTCATCATACGATACGCTCAGTCAAAGCATTACCGAGGAGTTGTATACCACCCAGACATTACATACTGGAATCAGAGCTGGCTAAGATCATGCAACACTCGACAGTCTAATGATTTTTCTGTAGCATGGGCAATCCAAAGAGATCATACACGACTCAGAGATATCGGAATTCTGACTTGGGCAGGCCACACTGAACCAGGTTCCGACACACTTCACTCTTGCCAATCTCAGTCTATGTACGGGTAGAAGGGCGGATAGTTGAAATTTTGTGTTTGGGAGCTACTCTTGCGGCACGATGTCCGGCGGGCCCCGTGATTTGCACCGCTGTCGGGGGTGATAGCGATACGCGACGGCGTTTCGAGATTGATTCTTCACTTTCAAAGGAGGGACCGGCAGAGGGTGGCTCATTCTCAGGTTCACGAGGATAAAGCTCCGCAGGTGTCCGGGTCAACACATGATGTTTCGGACGCACGAGACGCCCCTGACTTACTGCCAGACGTTTGGCAGGTGATTTTCCACGAATTATCCTCGTGGGGCCGCGAATCATTGGATGAGAACTGCGGACGCGGATGTTGGTAGTAGTAGAAGCTGGCTGCAGCACTCGCTTACGACCGACAAATGTTGAATTCATAGGAACATCTTCGGAGATACGAGACTCGGCGGGAGGCGTGCATAACGAAGAATCCCCGTCCACTGTTGTCAGAGTGCCTACACTTGGGAGACTTAAAGGCGAGATTTCACTCGACAGAGAAGGTCCTAGTGACGTGAGGATACGGAGGGGTGCATCAGGGGTACGAAGGGTGATGTTGAATTCATCTTCCGACTCATATCCATCTGCATCATTGTATGCAGGATTATCTAATGCGTTACTGTTGTCAATATTTATGACAGGTATTGCAATGTTCTGAGACTCTTCTAGCTGAACCCCATGACCCCCGATGTCGTTGCCCCTATCATCCGCATGACTGGGGTTCGAGTCATCATGCAGCAGTGACAACGACTGAAGAAAATCCTGTTCACCAGGAACAGGAGGATACAGCGAGGTCGACGCAGGTTCAGGCGTCACAACGGCGGTCCGTGTCTGTTTGAAGAGGGGCGTAGGCGGGTAAGCTGATGGAAAAGCTGGATATTGCCGCCATTCGTCCACTTTGAACGGTCTATCAAGTTGTGTGGCATCATTTGGAGTCGGCTCATTAGAAGAGATACCTGCTTTCTTGCCTCCAGATTGAACCTGATATACATATTATCAGAAACCTCCAGCTAAACACATGAAATAATTGGACTCACTGGAACTTTCTCCTGTCCTGGTGGCAGTCTCGATGCGGGTTGTCGGGACTTTGAAACTTCCATTGCTTTTGAACTACTGGCATGATTGGTCGGAGGTCGGCTTCTTATCCCTGAAGTCGAGGATATAGGGCATGACGATGTGTCTGTTTCAACGATCGAGCACTTTGACACTGTGCCAAACTTTGATTTCCACCATCCCAATACGTAGACAAACGGCAAAACAGCTAGGCCGAAAACGATGTCTCCGACAACTTGCGCGAAATCAAGTACTTGATCGATCGCTGGCGTGTATGGTTTGAGGAAAGGGCGAATCAAATGAAGGTATATGGGTTCTGCCCCCTTCATCATGGCATAAGTATAAGCCTGATTGATGAATTGCATAACTCACCCGAGCACGGGTCATGATCAAGAACAACAAAGCAATGGACTTGAACTCGTCATAAAACGGAATGAAGAGACTGATAATTGTTTCGGCAAATCGCTCATAGATTATGAAGCAAGACTAATGCGTTGAATTTATACAATATGCAGCGACCAATGCGATTTTCACTTACCCAGACGATCCAAACTGCCAAGCAACCCTTCATGCCACGTTTCCGTTGCGACATAGCTCGTAAACTTGGCTTCCCTTTGTTTGAGACAGAAGACGGAGGGAGTTTGAGAATCTTGTATGAGTCATAGACATTGAAGAAAACCATTGCGAGGCGGAAAACGCGAACAAAGACGGCCATGGCGAGAAGGATTGTAAGGCCGTTCCAAGGTGATTGTGGACAGCTCGTCCGAGGTAATTTTCAGCTAAATAGCCAGACCACGTACACGAGTAAGAGGCACAAAAACTACGGACTTTGCAAGTTTAAGTCTGAGGTTGTGAACTATATGAACAAGTATTATATAATCATTGATCAAAGCGGTCTACACCACACCACACTAACACCTTCTAACCATGCCCAGAATAAAGACTACTAGGACTAAGCGACCGCCTGAGGGCTTTGAGGACATCGATGATGTAAGTTAAAGTTAAAACCCTCTTTCTGTCTTTTAACCCAATCTCGCGTAGATTCTCGATGACTACGCAAAGAAAATGCGGGATGCAGAAAATGAATCGCACGAAGGCAAACGCAAAGCTGAATCACTCTGGCCTATTATGCGCATTTCACATGCACGATCACGTTACATATACGAACTCTACTACAAGCGTGAAGCAATATCTAGAGAGCTTTATGACTGGTTGCTCAAGGAGGGTTATGCTGATGCCAAGTAAGTGTAATGAACCTGCTTCTTATATCTGACATATTTCGTCCACAGCCTCATAGCCAAATGGAAGAAAACGGGTTATGAAAAGCTGTGCTGCCTCCGTTGCATACAAACGAGGGTAGGTTTCCTCAGACCTGTTAGCTGCTGTACAATCTTTGACTTTATCTACAGGATATGAATTATCAAGGATCCACATGTATCTGCCGTGTACCCAAAGGACAAGTGAGGGAAGGGACCATCGTTGAATGTGTGCACTGTGGTATGTGAAATGTAGAACAAGTCTTTCTGATCAATGTTCAGCGTTGACTTCCAGGTTGTCGTGGCTGCAGCTCTGACTCTTAGCGTGATCAAAGAAACCTAGTTATTACACTAGTAAGACCCAGAATAAGCTCCAACTTGGATTGATCCTTCGATTTGAATGCTAGCGAGCAGAATTGTCAGATGCGGTGATACACTTGATATCATCCCATGGCTCTAGTAGGGTCAAAAGTTCAATTAATTGGAAGCGGTGTACCAGGAACTGTAATATAAAGGACTTCATAACTACACTGCAGCAAACAAGTTAGCGTTAGGACGCGGAGTGCCTAAACAGGACGTAACGTCAGGTGTGTTCCTACAGAAGGCATGTACCCCAAGGAGGAAGATGTGGGCGAAGTTTGCTAGCAGGTAGTATGTTCGAAGGTGTTACGGCAGTAATTAGAATGAAAGAAATATATCAATGGTAGGTTTTTGTCAGATGAGGGTACGATGTGAATACTAAGAGAGGGAAAGAGAGAGAATTCTGTATTTGTATACTGCAACAAGCAAGCAGGTGCCAGGTCGCGGTGGGTGAGATACAAAGCGGGACACTATTAACTACGCCCGAGCTTCAGGAGGGATCGGCCGGAGTTGGGCGTGAATGTTGGTGAAGTAGTTGAGTCTTCCGTGGGGTGATGTAGGTTGGATAGGGTTAAGGGATCCAAGGATGTTTATCAGTGGAATGAATTTCGAGGCTTGAGTTACGGTTCAGTCTCTATAAAGTTCGTAAGAAGTCTGTCTGTCATGTGGGGTGTGGATCGCGTTGGAGGGGACAGGCGGTTTTTTGTGAAGGCCCCGGGAAGGATGTCATAGCTTTTATGTACCGAGGAAGTCAGGTGGGTACGGCGTTTGTGACACTTTATGTAGAGCAGTGCAGTGTCTTTCATAGGTCGGGCAGGATTGGATAACATGTTCTCGCGTCTGGACTGGTTTGTGATGCATCCGGTACGTGCTTGCAATGTAGAGATCTGAAATATGGATACGTAGAGTAGATTTCACACAATAGAAGAATAATGATTCAGATGGATGGCGATTCACTGCGTCGGTGAACTGAGAAACTAATTACCATTGATTCAATATGCAAGGAATCAATCATCTGTTCGGCAATCAACAAACAATATCTCGGTCTTTTTATTTGACGATACTTTCACAGAAACCTAAAATGGATTGTTCTTATAGGGATTTAATAATCATCGAAAATGGAAATTTTGAGTATTTGTGTCAGGGATCTGACTGGGTAATTAAGACATCCTCATCCATCTTCTCTCGCGCTTTTATCCGAATCCAAGAAACACATCCTCAAGAGCCCTATAGTCGACTTTGACATGTCTCTTAATCACCTCAAAGAACGGTTCGACCCGTTAAACAAGGATACCACATTATTGATGACTTTTCCAATTGTATCACTGTAGCCGGAAAGAAGCCAAAGAAAAGCTAATCGATTCTCTTCAAGCTATTTCGGTTGTATGTGGACCAGGACACCAAATCGTAGCTTCTAAGGCTGCGTATGGTATCATTTCTGCTCCGAACGCTGAATTTTGCCATTCCAATAGGAATTGACAAAGCAACTTCTTTCTAATCCCATCAGTGACCCCTATCGGCAGCAAAGAATGCTATTGATACCTCCCATCACTCAGGACAAGGTGAGCCTGTTATCATCACCAAACACCTCGGAGCGTACTTCGATCGTAATAACAACTTCATTGAATCTTAGAATCACCCCAGCAGAGCCAGGTGATGCCTCCACGCTGAAGTTTAGAAAGATCCAAAAAACTTTTTAACGGTCCTGACCTCTTCACGTTCCCTTAAGCAAAAATTTAAACGATCAATGGATCACAAAATTCAAACATGGAAAGGGGATACCATTTTTTGAATCTTAGGATCAATAGGAGAAGATGCATCCGACTGTCGTTCTTCATCAGGGGAGGAGTGTGCAAGAGCCACTGGAGCCATCTTAAAACATGCTCCTATCATTGGTGAAAAGGTTTATGAAGTATCTCAGTCGTTACTTCAAAAAAAACATGAATGTTTGAGCATGTAAAGGCATCAAACGTACATCCGATAGCCCACCACATACACTGGATAGAAAGTTTCTCGAAGTAGACAGCTTGTTGAGAACACGAAGTCGCAGGATGGTTTGACTTGGAATACTCTTATTCCGTTGCAAACCAGTGAGTACAAAATGTTAAACTATCAACTCGATCAATGACGTCGACTCGATATCCCAACACACCTGAGGTACAACGAAGACTCCCTGGTTGTCTCAATAGTAAAACAAAAATATTGCAGGAAAAAAGTTGGAGAGAAGAATGATTGTGGAGAATGCATCGGGTGGTTATCACGAAGTGTGTCAGATCCCACATCGCATCATTGGCAGCCTCATCGATAGAGTGGGCTATTGGACCATATTCCAATCTACAACAAATCGGTTAATCATCAGGACATTTTTAACCAGATACTTTCGCATGGACTAGCAATATTAAGGTGAAAAGGAAGCCTTAGAAGCGACACTTGACTTCTCTTCTTCTCCTTCTTTTGCTAGTCTAAAAATATTATGGGATTATTTACGAGTAATCCTGAATCTTTTCTTTCTGTAGGGTATTCTACCGCGTTACAAATCAAAGAAAAAATTAGGTACCAGGATTGTTTATCCAGCAACACTGTGACAAGTAGGGCCATGATCGGTGTGACCGTTCTAGTGTCAGCCCCAAAAAAACTTATATCTTGAAATATGATTTGGCCCCACCCTCTTTCCTTACCTGGTCATGGGCCAGTTTTCCAGAGATATACTCCGCTTGTCGTCCCAAATATTCTCTAGGGCTGCCGTGGAGCAGGTATGTTGTGCTCGCTGTAACATTCCCACCTCTGAAACGTTTATCGAAGGGCGGCATTCTCTCTGGCGACAACCCAGTCAACTATAACGCTTCAGATCCATTTCGACTATGGGTCATCCAAGTTGGTCAGTTGTCATGGTCCTGGCAGAATTGCTTCTTGAATTGTTTACAGTCATCATCTTGTTCATAATTCATGCTCTTGCACTCATCCTGGGAAGACTACGCCAACCGCGTGTTATTTCAGAGGTTATTGGTGGCATTATACTCGGTCCTACTGTTATGGGCAGAATTCCACATTTTCAACAAAGGATATTCCCTTCAGAAAGTATTCCTTTACTGAATTTGACCAGCACCATTGGACTTGTTTTTTATCTCTTCATCGTGGCAGTTGAACTAGATGTTCGCGTGATCAAACGAAATGCTGCAGCTTCAGCCTTGATTTCTGCAGCGGGGCTGATCTTCCCTCTTGGCCTGGGTGCCGCTCTCGCCATTGGAATCTACCATGAATTTGTTGACCCGTCTATCAAATTTGGTTATTTCGTCCTCTTCGTGGGTGTCGCTGTCGGCATTACCGCATTCCCAGTACTTTGTCGTATCTTAACTGCACTGAAACTCCTCGACACAACCGTCGGCATCGTGACCCTGTCTGCCGGCGTAGGTAATGATATCGTAGGATGGATCTTGTTAGCACTTACCGTTGCCCTCCTTAATGCTTCTTCAGGTCTGACTGCGCTATGGATCTTGCTCTGCTCAATCGGATATATCCTTCTCCTTCTGTATCCCATAAGATGGGCTTATATATGGTTCTTGCGACGAACTGCGAGTATAGAACAGGGTTATCCATCTACTGCGGCAATGACGGTCACTCTCCTCTTGGTCCTTATTTCCGCTTTCTTTACGGATTCGATCGGTGTTCATGCAATCTTTGGTAAATACCTCTCATAAAGATGCCAGCCCTTTCGTACTCAAATATTGTTCCAGGCGGCTTCTTGACTGGTCTGATCATCCCCCATGAAAATGGGTTTGCAATTTCAGTTGTCGAGAGATTGGAGGACGTTGTCTCTAATCTACTGATGCCTATCGTCCGTAAAAATACTATTTCTGTGAGGTGTCAGCAATTGATTTGTGTTTAGTACTTCACCCTATCTGGTTTGCGAACAAACCTCGGCCTCTTGAATAATGGTATAACTTGGGGATATACGATCCTCACCTGTGTTGTCTCTTTTTTCTCAAAATTCATCGCGTGTGGAGGCGCTGCACTCATAACTGGTTTTAGCTGGCGCGAAGCCGGTGCAATTGGATCCTTAATGAGTTGCAAGGGGTGAGTTTACTGGATATTTACTTGATCGGCATTTATAGATTGACCTCAGATTGGTGGAACTCATTGTGCTCAATCTTGGACTATCAGCAGGTGTCTTGGACACTCGCACGTTCTCGATGTTTGTTGTTCATGCATTACTAGTCACGATAATAACTACTCCCCTCGTTCTCTTTTTCTACCCTGAAAAAGTTCGTGTGCACGAGGATGTAATAGTCCGACGGAAAGATGGACCTGTCTCAGAGGAATCGCACTATGGCAGCGCCCCGTCTTCAAATGACGGCTTCAAATATAGGATATCCATCGTCCTTACCAAGATTGAACAGCTTCCCGCTGCGTTTATGCTCTCACAACTTGTCAATAATAATTATTTGACCCAAACTCTGCCGCCAGTTGGATCCACCGATGAGAAGGCTGATTCCCTTGGATCATCTGTCCCAATTGGTCATTCTAAGACTTCGCCTACTGCATCTATTCATATTAACACTGTCCGTCTTATTGAACTGTCCGCGCGCATGTCCGCAATTCTGAAATCTCAAGAAGCCAGTTTACTACTTCAGAACGATCCTGCAGTCTCTATCTTTCGCACTTTTGGTGCATTACACAAATTTAACGTCTCAGCAAGTCTTTCCGTTGTGGATTCTGCTGAGTATCCCGATGCGGTTGTCAGACGTGTCCAGGAGTCAAAATCACAGTTGGTCATTTTGCCCTGGTCAAGGGGCAGCGCTTCTGTTCATGAAAACGATTCTCAACACTCAGCACGAGACCCCTTTGATGGCGTTTTTCACAAATCAAATGTGCACATACAGGATCAGACAAATTCTGTCGTTTACTCGGAGTTCGTCCGGGGAATATTCTTGAAATCTCCATGTGATGTTGCGCTTTTTGTGGATCGTGGGCTCAGTGACGAGCCAGGTCCCATTGAGCACCATTTGTTTCTTCCGTTTTTTGGAGGCCCTGATGATCGTCTCGCTCTCACGTTCCTTGTCCAGCTTTGCCACAACCCCTTGGTTACCGCGCAGGTTGTTCGCATGGTGAAAACGGAGGGCTTGGAACGTACAAGCATTGTAGAGGAAGTCAAGGCGATGGCCGCAGGAAATACGACGACAGTGGGTATATTTCTGTTTCTCTCAACGTGAACCCATTTCCTATTTCTACTTTAGCATGTAACGTTGACGACCACTGATACTATATATGGGGATCAAACGACACAATTCCGTATGGCTTCCAACACCGCTGACGACATTCTATGGAATGAATATGCAACGATTTCGGAAACTCGCAATCCCATTTTGACTGTGGCTCTTTCTCGCATCAATTTTGCAGTTGAAATGTCGGTTACTCCCCTTCGGGCAGTTGTCGACCTGTCATCGGCGATGTCGGTTCAGAATCCCTCGAAGACAATCACCATTTTCCTCGGCCGTTCTCGCCGGATGGCAGTTGAATCGCATCAGGTGGAACTTCAACAAATAACTAACGAAGCTCCTGGATTTATGAGTTCTTCAGTATCGAAGACTTTGGGGGATGTAGGTGCAGCAGTAGTTGCTAAGGGAATCTGTGCGAATCTATTCGTGATGCAGGCTGCAAGCTCATCGTAATTTTTCTGTATCAAGTACTGCATATATTGGATTAGATAACTAGTGCTGATCATTGACATAAGTTTGTAGCAGGTACTATATTCTCCGCTGAGAATCGTTTAAAGCGCCGCTCATGAGTCCACCAAAAGTTGACGGAATCATATAGTCGGCCATAAGAACAGACTAACACTTAAATGCATGCTGAAACTACAGCGGTCAGAACAATCTAGAATTACAAGACCAGGTTCAATATACCTGGCATGAGAAATGACAACCAAAGTGCCCCAACTTAGACATTAGCAACACTGTTGAGAAGTCCTACACGGGTTGCGCCCTCTATTCCCGTAGAATCCCCTGTCTCGCTCCTAAGGACATCCATGACTCCAGATTCAGAACTAGCACTAGCCAAGTGACGAGTGACATCATGCTGTAGTTGCATCGGCACGAAGATAACCTTGCTATTAGAAGATTTAGCCATCTGTTGCAAAGCTTCGAGTTGTCGGATTTGCATTGCTGCGGGTGAGGCCAAAATGTCGGCTGCCTGCCTCATCAAACGAGCAGCATCAACTTCAGCACGAGCAGCAATGACTTTCGATTCACCAATCCTCTTTTGTTGAGCAGCAGAGGAAAGAGAAGCTGAAACTTCAGCACTAAAGATAATATCTTTGATAAGAATGCCTTCAATTGAAACACCCCACTTGTCAGCGATATCACCAACAATTTCGGCGATCTCATACGCGATGGCCTCACGCTCAGTAACTACGCTTTGAACAGCGCGAGCACCCACGACATGTCGGAGAGTTGTCTGGGCTCGTTCGACGAGGGCTTGACGAAGATCAGAGATGCCGAACGCAGCACGGTAAGGATTGGTGATTTGGAAATAGATGACAGAATCACTGTAATCAAACATTTGGGATGATTGAACTGGGATTATGGTCGAGAAACACTCACATCTCAACGTTAACATTATCCCTGGTTCTAGATGAGGTTGAGCATCCAACACCATAGGCATATTTTTGTTAGACGTACATGACCATTTGCTTTCCTATGGGGCTTATCTGGATCTTGACATCCACTATCTTCAGAGACTCGGTGCAGACATTGACTTGAACTAAGCCAGGGTCGACAGATTTGTAAAACTGGCCAAAGCGCGAGACCAACCCGACCGACCCTAAAAGTAGTGTGAGAAACTGCCTGGAACCATGGGAGCATTAACCATGCCTTGATGAACTTCGCGGAATGGGTTGGGACATGGGCAACACGGAATAGCTCCGAAAAAGCCAAGGAATGTTCCTAGCCCTTGAAGGAGAGAGCCGTATACACCATGAACGACCTCACCAGTGCCCAAGTCTTGGGCGTAAGAGGGCTATGATTATGAGTAAATAAGGTTGTACTTTAAGGGAAGCTGAGCTGAAGGTGACCTGCATCTCGCTACGTTTCAATGGCTGAACCGTTATCAAATGTCCTCTTTCTCCTGGAACCCTTTCTTGTCCAAGAGAACGTTCCTCAGTGACTGGGACATAAGGAACGACATTAAGAGGATAGTTATGTCAAGAGGGCTGATTAGGACTTTACCTCCTGGCGAAAGATGATCAACGACATCATCATTTCCATTGATAGAAGGTGCGGGAGAGAGGCGAGTCTTGCCGTTATGAATGGCACTGGACATTGATATTGCGGGGAGGTTGATGAGAGAGAGGTCTTTAAATATGGAGATGTATAAAAATAGCACCCATATCACCTGCCGATCAACTCACAGCCTCTTGAATTGTTATGACAAGAACCGTGGTTGGCCTCTAGCCGTAGCTTGGAGCCGGCAAAGGCTGTAGCTAGCTCTTCACATGACTACAAGGAGTTTGAAATTCTGTCTAAAGCATGTGGTCTAGAATCCAATGTGTGCTTGTTGCTAAATGAAGTACAGGTTGGCGTGTAACCCGTTCTGTGTTGTTCCCCCACAGTATCACCTCGACATGTCTACAAAATATTGGTTACTCAAGGCAGAGCCCGATTCACGTCTAGTCAAGGGGAGAGACGTCAAGGTAACTCACGTTCGGTTCCTTCTCCCTCCCATTTCTCATTCCGAGGCAGTTCAGCGTGGACGATTTCGAACGTATCAAGACGTCATCCTGGGAAGGGGTTCGCAATTACGAAGCAAGGAATCTGATGAAAGAAATGCAAGTTGGGGAAAAGGGGAGAACCCCATATATGGATGATCCGTTTCGAGCACTCATGCATCCCACACTTACAGGCAGTGTTTTATCATTCTAACTGTAGAAATCCAGGTAAGTGTCCGCGTGGACAAGGCACAGAGATCCCTAGTTGACTATCTCTTTCCCAGGAATCGCTGCCTTCGCAGAGGTGGGTGACTCATACTAGTTTTCTCTTACGCTGGGCTTCATTCATATTTCAGGTGGCTCAAGCGGCGTATGTAGATTGTGAGTCACAGAATATTCAGTTTATTCCTGCGGCAATTGTTAAGCTGTAGCTCGTTAGACACTGCCTGGGATTCGTGAGTGGAGTGAAACCCTTCTCGATCACAAGACATCCTAAATACCAAGCAAGGTCACACCCATATTATGATCCTGTGAGTAGAGGCATCTCCCGACACCTGGTTTTTGCCAGGTCTGATCTGTGTACTAGAAATCAGACAAGAATAAGCCAAAATGGTACATGGTGGACTTGAAGTTCACTGCACGAACAAAGCATTTCATTCCTCTGGCGCTCCTTCGTCATATTGCGGCTGCGGCAACCGATGTCCTTCCCGAGGAGGTCAAATATATTGGGGAGGATGGTGTAAGAGCTATCAGATGTGAGTACATCGCCTTGTAGGATTCACCACTCTTTGACATCTATACAGGTATGGATCTTGTTACTCGAGGTCGACTCAGCGTGCAAAGGGTAGAGGCAAAGGCATGGGATACGATCTGCCTGCTAGCCCAGAACGGTGGATGGGATGATATTAATCTCAAGCCTCGAAAAAATTCCACAAAGGCTAAGTCGATACCGAAAACGACTAAATCTTCGAGAGTCAGCAAAAAGGGGAAGACAGCAACTCATACCGAAGAATCTCCGTCAACCTCAATCGACAGTGTCGGGGAGGAACCTATCGAAAAAATGGTTACTGAGACAGCAAGCACAGCATCCCATAAGAGAAGAGTTCCTGTAGAGAATGACTCTATACATAACGATCCACTGCGCCGTTCTCGTCGGCGCAAAACCTCCAGTTAATCTCCGAGTTATCATGACGTTGCATCTGCCGTGGTACATGCAATGCTGACTTAGGCTAATATAGCTGTTTATTTTCCCTGGGTCTTGCGCTTCTTGTATGCCAGTGGTAGTTTTCTCCTTTCTCAGATATTCAGAGATTGCAGTAGTCAGAATGTTTGTAAAAATCATTCAAGAAATATACAAAATAATGTGAAGTTTGTTTGTAAACTATCTAGAAATTATAATATATCTGAATTGCAAATTCATCACACGCTCAAATTCCAGGCTCATGAGTCGACATTCAGTGATTGATGAAAACTGCTGCAATGCTGACTTCAAATGCCTTTAACCTTCTTTCTTCCACCCTTGTAAAGTTCCTAGCTGAACCTTTGATGAGCAATTTCCTGCAATGACCAGTGTTGCTCTAGCACCCGTTTTCAACATTGCAAGGGTGTTTCTTATGACACTCGTGCCTATCTCCTTAGTCTTGCTCGCTCAGCAACGTATCCTCACCCCGTTATATGGCTCATATCCTACCCTGTATCATCTCAATACAGCGGCTTCTATAGCCATATCAGTCTCCACTTTCAGTCCTTTCAGAGCAAGAAAAAGTTGGAGTTGGTTGGTAGCTGGTTTTCTCCTGACTATTGCTCCAAATGCCTCTTATTGGGTGGCTGTCTGGACAGCAAGGAAAGGATGGATTCTGTTAGGCCCTGCACTCGTTCATGCGGCTGTTGTAGCTCCACTGCTATTCGTCTTCACGAGCATTCTGGTTCAGGTATGTATAATGGCTTGGTGATGGTAGTCACGCTGTTGAAGAACCTAAGTCTGGGACTGTCAATCCTGCCCCACACTACCGACTTCTTAAAGCAGGTGCAACATACTTCATCACTAAATTTCTGACACAAGAAATATGGCCTCGAACTGCAATTTTGAGGAACGTGTCAGAAAGTCAAATTGTAGGGTTCTTTCCATTGGATCTATAACATCGTTTATCTGTGTTGTCCAGTTTCTAGCACTAGCGACGCTAGCTTTTAGTACTTTCATCTTATCCCTTGACTTCTCTCCTGGTTCCACTAAATCAAAGAGGGGAAAGAAACTAACACCGAAGGTATCATATTCTCCAACCAAGATCAAGGCTACCCTTCTCGTCGCCTTCACTATCCTATGGTCCATCATAAGTCCTCAGTTCACTAACCCCATTCTTCCGCATCCTTTGCGTGAAACATTTACCCATCCCACTGGCAAGCTCCAAATTCGTTCTGCAGTGCAATCTGTCACCGGATTGATCGAGGTCGGTGAGACTTTGTCTTCACCTCGTGGTGAGGAAGATTCAATGGACTCTGTGAGGTATCTTCGTGCGGATCATTCACTTCTTGGGGGCGTTTGGACAAAGGATAGAGCTGTCGCCTTGGACAACGAGCCGCTCATTGAGGATTCTTACGGAGCAAAGTTGGGTGATACCGTTTACAGTACATTTGCGTTGCAAGAAGCCGCAAGATTAGTAGATAGCACCGAAACTGGGAGAACCGGAGAATGGAAGAATGCCTTAACAATGTACGCCTAAATTTTCCGCCTCGTTCCATATCCTACTGACAGGGGACTAGAGGACTAGGAACTGGCTTTTCAACAGCTGCGTTCATCCGACATGGTCTCAATACAACCGTAGTCGAAATCGACCCTGCTGTGTATGATGCCGCCCGTAGATGGTTTGGGCTCCCGGATCCCGGTCCTGAGAACGTCTTCCTTGAAGATGCTCGCCAATTTGTAGAGCGGAGGAGTCGGGAGATCCAGATCGGTCCTGAAGAAGATTTGTATGATATTGTTGTTCATGATTGTTTCTCCGGTGGAGGTGTTCCCGCACATATCTTCACGACGGAATTTTGGAATGATTTGAAACAGATCATGAATACTGAAGGCATACTCGTTGTGGTCAGCTGCTTCTGCCTCGTGTTTTTTTCTGGATATTTAGAACTCAGCAGAACTTTGCTGGAATCCCAATTTCTGATTCCTCAAAAATGATTTTGCACACTCTAGAACACAATTTCAAACAGTGCCGCGCGTTCCATGACTGGATGAACAAATTTGATGAAGACAAGTATGATCAGGAGTTCATTAATATTGTGAGTGATTTGTCCATTCGAAATCCTACTTACTATATGCTATAGACTTAGGTTTTTTTCTGCACCAATTCCGAATTACCCCTGACTTTCCGCAAACCGAAGAGATCAGATTTACTAGGTTCTCATCTACGAAAGTTTATCTTCAAAGATCTGGATAGTCGTGAAGTCAACCTAACTCTTCTTCAGGAGTCAGATACTGAGCGGGCTGAAAGATATGTTCTAAGGGACAAGCATAACCCTCTTGGTGACCTCCAGCGTAAACAGGGCTTCCACCACTGGGAAGGTACGCTCCATAACTCCGGCTAAGATCATCTGTTGAAGGCGCTTGCAGTAATGCGCAAAGTACTGAAAGATGTCCATTGGGAGACTTACTGAGTTGATATGAAATTACATTTAGATAGAGGACCGTCAAGATTCCCGTAATGTGGTCTCTTGGATGATCTATGTAGAACGTGAATTGATTTGAACATTGAATCTTCAATTATTCAGTGGTTCCGAGTACCCTTTGATGATTCGGTTCAAGCCATTCATAACCCAGAAGCTTGGAGTTTTGGGACGATCAAGTTTGAAAATAGAGGCAAAACGGTGTTGAGCTCACGTTCTTCTATTGGGACATCTATTTTTGGATATACACATGTCTGATCAACAACGCTCATCACCACTGGTGTCTCCAAGCCGCTTTACTCGAAACGATTGGCCACGGTCGATGTGGTCGTATCCACGCGGCACGTCAACATCTTCCAGAAATTCACAAGCCTCTAGCATGGAGCCGTTGAGGGGGACAAGTTCCACACCTAGTTCCAGTGGCACGCCGTTGCCTTGGAAATCGTCTGTAATAGCATCTGGAGTGAGATCTATCTCCTCGATGCTTGGTTTGGTCGAGACAGATTCGGCTTTACGCCAATGGTCATTTATGGTGAGTACTCGTGTGCCTCCTCATACTATCATATATTAGGGATACTTCCTAGGGACTCGAATGGATTGTGCTGGATGTACATAAGTTGCGCGATTTTGTCGAAGGAGACAGCCAAAGTGCCACTGCCACCCAAAGCCAATCAGAGGATTTTGAGATATTGAGGCAGTCTCCAATCATGGGAGACAAATACAAGCTTCAGATAGGTGTGTATATTGTGCGCAGTTCTCAGAGCGTTTGTTCACTACTCTAGTCTGCACGCCATTGAGTGAAGAAACGCTGCATTCAACTCGCCAGACCCTATCATTATACCTGACATCTCTAATGATGGATTTCGCCCAGAGAAGTGAGTATGAGATGGCTACTACGATGATGGTAGCCATTCGATGTCATGACACCAGAGTCGACGATTGCAGCTTACGAGCTGATTGGGTTTGGCAGTTCTGGCAGCGTGATTGGGTTTTCAGGCAAGAGAGTGAAGTTTGGGGTGAGAATCTGTCTAGACTTGCATGCTCAGTGACTGATCTGTTCATTCAGAATGTCCTCTCCCATCCTTGTCTGAGCTTTTGCAGAACTCAAGAATACAAGAAACCGATTCCTTTGTTATATGCGTCCAAATTCACTCACCCGCTGGACCGTATATACCTGAGCAGCCTTCTGTCGCTTATGTGCCACGAGATCTTCTCAATGGCCTCGAGGCCTCTTTGGATAACCCCAGTCAGTGGTTACCAGATTCCAAAGCCTGATATTCATGCATGTTTAGACACTGGAGACGTTCGTTTCGTTTGTCTGGAGAAGCTCAACCCCGAAATACATTCCAATGTCCCTCGACAAAGTCCGAAACTCGAAGCCGGACTCAACCACCGACCGCCCTCCTCCAGCTCTTCTCATTCTACATTTTCGTCAGCAACAACAGCCAGAAAAAGGATTATCTATGCTCACTCAGATATTCTGACTAGAAGGTCGGAATATTTTACAACCATGCTGTCTTCAGCATTCGCAGAAGGTGCAGAACCTTCCAGTGGCGAACGCAGGGTGTATACTGTAGTCGTGGAAGAGGCAGATTTTGAAACCATGTACTGGCTTTTAAAGTTTTGCTACACCAACTGGCTTCTCTTTCGAGAGCAAGATGATCCAAGAGCTGCTGTCGAGGGTGTGGGTGCGGGTTGGAGCGCCAGATGGCTTGCATCTCGAAATGGAGAATGGGACTGGAAAACTCTATCAGGTCCCGTAGATGACATACTGATGGATGCTAGAAGCGCAACCAGCGGTGAAAGCCATGGAACTACCATGCCTGATGTGAGTAGATCGGCTAGCAGGACGTCAGAGGTTTTTCGGCAGTCCACCATGACAACTGTTGTGAATACTACTACCTCGGGGACGGCTATGGTAAAAGTATCTCCATCCTCCAGCTCCTCAACCCATCAACGAAACCGCAGGCCAATGCCAGGTACCAGCACTCTCCCCGTACCTGTTAATGGGACATCGAGTCCTTCAAGATCGAAACCTGAATCATCTGGTCTTTCCCTGAGTCGTTATGCTGGAGTGGCACCGTCCAAACATTTTCCCATCTCCCCCCGCACACCCAGATCGCAACAGCCATCCTTGATGTCAACTGTCGACCCCCACCCCCACCCAGCACCCCAACCGCATCCTGCTTCTGCGTTGTCGATGTATCAGGTGGCACATAGATACACGATGCCTGGACTTGCTGACTTAGCTCTGGAGCATATGATGGCAACAATGACACCACAATCCAGTTTTGCTCTTCTACTGGCAACAGCCATGTGGGATGAGCTCCATATTCTAGTGCAGGTTAGTATTGGAAATTGCGATAAAAAGATTATATCCTGAAATATGCAGGACTACGTCATTGAGAAATGGCAAGAAGTTTCAGCCTCAGAGGAATTTGAGCAATGCTGCCAGGAAATTGCTGCTGGAGAGTGAGTTGGTCAATCTCTGCCGTAAAGTCTACGACTCTAACCGCTCCTTAGATGGGGCCCTAATGGTGGGAAGACACTGACAGCAGTGCTACGCCGGCTTCGCTCTCCATCCACAGTTGCATAATATAAATACGCCTGGTTTTCATATATAGTTAGTACGTATAAATATACATGATCTGGTTGTTTGTGCGAAAACTAAATACAATAGGTAAGTATGTTTGATACTTTGTGTCATCTAAGCTTTGTATCATCAATCAACATTTCTGATCTTCTACGATCCAGGAACCGTATGTCCCCCAGAACCCCTTGCATGTGTGAACAAGGATCTTGGAGAGCTCGAATAGGCATACCTGGTCCTCGCACGCGTCTGGCATGGAGCGATATGTGTCTGCAACATATGCAGGTGCACTCTCACATAACATCCTCCTGTTCTCTCCTTTCTTGATGTTCCGAAGCCTTGAACGAAAAAGCTTAGCTACGGTTTCAGCATTATAACCAGTTAAACCTTGTATCCCAACGTACTCGTTTTTGTGAATTCTTCTTGACGCAACCCTAGCCAGAAAAGCCTTATGTTAGTTCAGGATATTCCAATGCCAGTTGAAGGCGTACCTTGTCAGTAAACTTGCCCCATACAGGAGTACAACCGTTTTCACTGATATTCCAGTGCCCTTTAACAGCTCCAAATGGCCACTGGACAGACATAAGTTGCAAATGCTGCCATGCAGATGGCAGAATGACAGACCTTGACCTCACACCGATCAGGAGGGCGAAAGCCAAGACCATTGATTTGAATCGCAGTTTCCTTACATGCCTGAGTGCGATTGGCCCAGAACGGCACATTTCGCAGGGGCGCAGTATATCTTCGTATTCCATAAGCAAGACAATGTGCGTCACCCCTTAAGTCACCCCAATATAAACTCGTAGTCGCAGGGAGACCGTTGAAATTTCCCATTTCTGTACTTCCTGTTTGTGCATCATCGGCAATACTCAAGTGAGGATGTTCAGTGCGGGGGTTGCCTGAGGATCCGGTAGGTGATGGTCCTGTGCCTTCAGCCGTGCGGATGGATGTCTTTAGTTGCTCCTGGACTTCCAAAATGTCGGAGGATCGAAAGCCATGGAAACATTTTTGCAGACTCTGAATCACAGAACTCGAATAACCTAGGAACAAGAGAAACATAAAAACAAGGGCAACAGTTGTTTTCCTGGCGCTTTTATCTTCGTCAAATGTCACAGAGATGAGGTGTGACTTTTCATTGGCGTAGCTGGTCGGTCTGTCAACTTGTGATATGTAAAATGGATTGATGTGGGCGTGGTCAAACCTTGTGGCATAGTTCGGGACGTGGTAGGTGCGTCCACCCTGCCTAAGAGGTGAATGTACACATGTCGGCCGACACGATCTCTTCACCTACCCGCTATCTTTGGAATGGCTTGAGTTCGACCCATGGAATGAGTATGAAGGAGTAGAACTACTCAGAAATGTCATCATATGGTTTTTTATGATGTAGTTTTTGAAAGGAGACTCTTGCCTGTCCGTCTTGGGCATCCTAAAGACGTGGGTACGAAGATTATTGGTATTAATGCTTTTCGCTAGGAGCACTTCAGGTTATTAAATACGATGATTGAAGCGCACGAGGTGTATGTGTGGTGGTCATATTCTAGTTTTGACAACAGTCTTCCGCCGATCTGAGCTGAGGGATCAGGTCGTTCACTTTTCGAGCGTACCACATCATCATCGTATAACTGTTCAAACAGTTGATTCTTCTCACATTACTTCTCATGCCAGCTCACGATGCTCTTAGAGACATAACTAGCGTCACCACTAAAAGGCGACTGGCTACTGCTGCAGCCAAGGCGAATACCTTCAGAATCCCAGTCATCGACTTCTCCAAGTTCAAGAATGAAGTACGTCCGGGGAGGAGGCAGCAAACGGCCGAGGAAGTGGTCACTGCATTCAAGGAAAGCGGTTTCATTTATCTTAAAAATCATGGCATTTCTTCTGGTAGGTCGACAACAACCTTCTGACATTGCTGTGCAACTCAGAACCGCACAGATGTGATTCGGGCTACTTTTCAGAAAGCCAGTTCATTTATCTGTGCCATCGTCCATGTTGATGAATATAGTCCTAGAGCGCTGAATTCTTTAAACTCCCCAGTGAAGTCAAGGTAGGTTTCATATCGCCGGATGTATAATTGTCTCAAGTACGCTGCTTTGCTTCTATCTTTAGTCGTCACTTGCTTGGGAGGACCCACGTTCAAATCGTGGTTATGTAAAAGTTGGCCGGGAGCGAGTGACGCAGTCTACAATTCCCGATGAAATCATGGCCCTTCGAGCCAAAGCCCCTGACTTCAAGGAGTCCATGGAGATAGGCAGAGATTGGGAAAGTGAATGGAAGAACATGTGGCCTCGCGAGGCCGATGTTCCAAGTTTCAAGCAGATGATGTTGAATTTCTATCAGGTGTGTCTTGACTTTACCGAGGAGACAATGCAAGCGCAATTACCGCGACCTGACTGATTGTGTGCAACAGACATGTCACAATCTGCATGTCGATGTAATGCGCTCGATCGCACTCGGACTCAGCCTTGGGGAACATTTCTTCGATGATAAGATCAATGGCCAGTGTCATAATTTACGACTTCTGTCCTATCCACCTGTGGAAAGAGCCTTATTGGAAGGTGAAGGACAGGCTCGCGCTGGGGTTCATAGTGGTGAGTATACACTGAGACTCCTTCTCAGTTCATTGACATGAGTGTTTAATAGACTATGGGGCGTTGACATTGTTGTTCCAAGATTCCGTATGTTATGAACGCTTAGCAGCTGTAACATTCATTTTATCCCAGTTTAATGACCTCGTTTACAGGTGGGAGGATTGGAAGTAAAAGATCCCCATACAGGGACATTCATTCCGGCGACACCTATCGTGAGGATTTCCTTCCTTTGTCTAGACTGCCTGTGATCTCTAAGTTGCTCTAGGAAGGTACGATCGTTGTTAATGTGGGAGACCTTCTGGCCCGTTGGAGTAACGATGTGCTTCGTTCAACCCTTCATCGTGTTGTACTACCTCCTGCGAAACAGATCAATGTCGAAAAAACGTTGACACCTGCACGTCAATCCATCGCATTTTTCTGCAATCCGAATTTCAGTGCAAACATTGCATGTTTGCCCAATTGTGGAGACAAGCACAAATACTCTCCAGTCAATGCTGGCGACTATATCGTTGGCCGTCTTGCTGCCACTTATATCTGATCAGTTTTTGGATTCAGGTCGACAAGTATAAACTATCGAACTTGCAAAGGTACCCTTCATGAGGACAAGAATTACATTCAGGTAGTACTACATCAAATGTCATCATCTCTGCTGCAGAATGAGAACCGTTTTTTATCTTCCTCGGTCCACTTGGTCAGATCCCAATCTCTCCAAATTCCTAATGGCACAATGGGTGCGTCTTGCCTGCATCTGTTCCATGCCTTTTCCAGATCAGTCGTCTTAATCTCATGTTCCTCGGTCCTCCCTTTCATATACCATACATCTGCCGCCTTGGTCTTCTTCACATGCTTTTCCACACCGACTAGAAACTCTTTTTTCTCCTCGGCATCTTCAATGCTCTCTGCGTATCCGCGAAGACGTGCCTCATATAGTGTTTGATCGATCGTTGTAGTGTCTTTGAATAAGGCGCGAGCCTTGGCCTTGCAAATAGCTGGATAATTAGTCTTGTGATGGAAGCTTTCTATGTTTTCGCCAAAGGTATAAGCTGAGTGAAGCACGTTCTCTAGGTTGGGGAAGATGCTTGGAGAAAGGGTGTTCGAGCTTTCCAGACCTTTTAGGATCTCAAGTAAGAGAGCCCCATAGAGATCATTTGTGGCATTCGTGAGTTCCTCGTTGCAACAAGCTAGCTGATGATCAGAAGACATCCGAAGGAAACGTATGAACACTCACTCGCCCAGACAGATTCGAGCTCAAAGAAAAAGGTCAAGCCCTCGATTGTATAGAAAGCCCTTTTCCAATCTTTATTGGTGACTTTTGAATAGATGGTTACCAGTGCCATTCTCACAAGGTCGTGAAGGGCTTGGGGATAGTAGTCTATGGGGGTTTCCAGATTGATTAGAATTGTTGAGCTCATGTCATTTTTGGACGGTGGCGTCGGTTTTATGCTGCAAACATACCATTAATTATATACATGTTAAACGCGTCTGGATTCCGATTCTTCGCCATGTCGAGGAGATCATCAAATATCGCTTTCGCTTCGTCAGAAATGAAGATGTTAGCGTTCAAGAAGGTATACTTCTACAAAATGTGATCAGTAGATCACGCGTACATAGGACAATCGCACCTCATTATTTAGAGACATGGTAAGGGATAAAAGGGATAGTAGATAGTGAGCCGAGTAAGAGGAAAGATGAATAAATACCTCCGGATTCGGGTAAGTAGTGCTGTTGGAATAAGGAGAATTTTTCTAGCCCGCCAAAATTGCCATTGTACGGACCGTCCCTGTGAAACAGGCACGGTAAGTGCAACTCCTGGACAAGACTTTTCCTCATTCGGTATCGCCAAGATAGTAACAAAATTTGTTCTTCGTACTTCCCCGATTAAATTTGTTATCCCAAGAACTACATTAAGATACGGTCATGAGAAACTACGATTGAATTAACTCAGGGCTGAGAAACGGTGCTTCGCCATTAAAATTTTTATCTCCACGAGCGCTCTCAAGTATAATTGGCCCTTTAACGTGTCATAGAGCTGAGGACTGACCAATATGTGGTAAAAGCACTGACCTTGGAGCAACACCCCGACACCGGTTGACAAATAATGCAGCACCGAAAAATAACAGAAATGAAATTAACACAGCTCGATAGACTACTTGACGGACTACGTAAATGATAAGGATAAGTTTCAAACCAAGCAAAGCAAATAGAAAATTATTGACTACAATGAGATAAAACAGCTGTAGATCCCTTGGATCGCGGACAGAATGAATTACTGAGTCTTCTTGCTCAAAAGAGCGTTAGTATGCTGACCCCCACAGGATACGGCATGGGCAGTCCAAGAACCACCTTCTTTGCGCACGACAACTCGCGGCGTTCGAACTTCTTCTTCGTCACCACAGCCAAGTTCACCTTGCATACCTTGTCCCCAACAGTAAAGGGCACCGCCTCTGGTCACCGCCGCACTGTTGCGAATACCACAGGAAACTTGGGTAATAGGATCATCCATATCAGGGAAGGTGACGAGTGTTGGTTCAGGAAGAAACTGTGGTAATGGCTCCTTGAAGTTTTTCTCGTACTCCAACTTCCACTCAGCGACAGCAAGATTGTCATCTTCTAAACCGAGCTGGCCTCCGTCCATGCGTCCACATGCATAGACTTTTCCTTCTCTCGTCAAAAAAAGGGAGTGATGTTCACCCCCAGCGATCTGGACCACTCTGTCTGATCCAAGGTTCTTTGCACTCAAGGCCTCAACCTTCTTGGGCTGAAGTATGACTGTACTCTGAGGCGACGACCAACCGGTGCCAGTTTGGCCCCAATTGTTTAGGCCCCAAGCCCAAACATCGCCACGGTTATCGATGGCGAAGGAATGGAAGGAGCCAGCACCAACGTCAACACTTTTTCGTGAACGAGTAGCAAGATTAATCTTCGCAGGTTGAGTACCACGAATCTTTCGGCGCTCCAATATTTTCCGACCGAGCTGTCCTTGTTCGCCAGCACCAAAAGTATAGATATTCCCATGTGTAGTGCAGGCGACGATGTGATTGGCGCCAGCGGCTACCGAGGTGACTTTCTCATAGTCACCGGGTGTACATTTCAGATCAAGTGTGGAGGTAGGCAGATCTTGTTTATCTTTGCTATCGGAAAAGCCGAGGGCCCCATCAACCCCCTGAATCACTGTCAATAGCATTTGGCGGGAAAAAACAAGAGACCCACCCGGAAAGTTCCCCACGTGCGGAATTCACCCTTATCACTGATCGCAGCACCGATGCTATCGCCGGCAGCGACGCGCACAGCACGAAAATTCTCTTCGACTAATGTTTCGATGGGTCTTGGCCAACTGATTAATTCATCGATATCGAGGAATGAGCCTTCGTTATCGGGGTCAGGAACATTGGTGGTGATACGACCAAGAGCGGCATTGTCATTGACTCCACAAGACCATACCTGATACACAGTCAGCGACAGCATCATGATGGGGGATACCAACGCACAGTTCCCTTCTCATCTATGAAAAGAGTATGAAGACCACCGGCAGCGATTGACTCAACTCCAGCACCTTCGCCACCGAAAGTGCCCTTCGCAATCTGTTCCTCGACCCATGGGTTTCGCCTGGGTTTGGACAGCTCACCAAGTACATCAGGTCCCATTCCAAATTGACCGAAGTTGCCAGCACCCCAGGCAAACATCAGAGGACTAGGTCTCGTGGGCTGGGAAGGGACAGGTAGAGCATTCAAGTAAGGCTTTGATTGGGGGAGAGGAGCAGGCTTCTCCTTAGGTGCTTTCGCCTTGACCTCGTCGGCTCCCTCGGGCTCGACCCGAGTCCTCCTTACGACGGGCTTTGTAGTGCTGCGAGCCTTCCTGACAGGCGCAGGGGGTGCATTATTTGACTTTCTGTTGGGGTGAGCAACGCGAGTACGCTTGGGAGCTGACCCATCAGTTCTCTCTGGAGAAGCTGGACGTTTGTTCCGCGGCCTGGGTGCAGGTTTTTCTGCGACTCCAGGAGCAGGGTTATGAACAAGTTTGGTTGAAGCAGCGCGGGATGACCGTCTGAGAGACATTATAAGTGGGGGAAGATGTGGGGCAAGTGGGGGAAGTATGGGAAAGAAAAGTGATAGGGAAATAAGACGGGTCAAAAGTATAAATACATTCGCGAAACATTTCATCACGTGGACTACGCGTTTTTGTTTATCATTTCGAACCAATTTCAAAATGTGTCACGCTTCGACCTCGCTGGGACCGGTTTAGATATTCGGATCGCATGCGCACGCTTGTCACTCCCTCACTGCAATGAATGAACGTATCCCTCAGTTCTCTCGCCGTCTTTTGTGGGCTGGGATCGCTTTTATTTTTCGTTACTACCGTTGCAATTACTACCATTATACTTTGAGACCGGGATAAGGATGTCTCAGGTTTTATTGTTTATTGTTTATTGTTCTACACTACTTTGGTAGTCACATGCCGCTGTTACCGGTCGCCTGACATGACGTGTGACGAGTCATTCACAATAAGCATTGCCAGTCACACGAAAATGTGGATGACTAAATGCCTGCTGTGTGAATGCATCCATGTTCTTGAGGAGCAGCAGAATTCAATTAAGGTCTTTAATGCAAGCTGTAAGTATGACATACATCCTAGTCCATTGAGTGACAATTTCAGCAGCGGTATTTCCACCGGGAGCAGTATGGTCCTTATCCCTATGTGGATCTCAGTGTGGGTGACAGAGAACAGTAAGAAATTATATGTCAATGACCTTTTGAATATTCGGTTGAGACTTGCAGATTTTCGGTGGTAAACCCTGCGACAGGAGAAGAGCTTTGCCAGTATGTGTCTCAGCTTTCCTCGTGCGCTACTGAATCTCGTTCCTAGAGTTGTATCATCTACGAGTGAAGACGCCAAGGTAGCTATTCAGAATGCACAAGCTGTGTTCGAATCCGGAGTATGGTCAAAGGCTTCGGTTATCCATCGCTCACAAGTACTTTCAAACCTTGCCCGAGCTTTAGAACGAAGAACATCCGAATTTGCCCAAATGGAATCCTTGCAAACAGGGAGGACTATACGAGAATTGAATGCACAACTGGGACGAATTCCAGAATGGCTGTACGTATGGCTTTGTCACACTCTGTATCCTCGCTACACTCGGATTCCAGCGACTATCATGCTGCACTTCTTCGAACAACGAATGCTTATGTCGCACCTACCCAAGGCAAACTCTTGAATTATGTCCAACGTGTACCTCTAGGAGTAGTCGCTCAGATTACTGTTAGTCCCATATTCTCATCTACTGGGATTTCTCACGAATCCTTCACTAGCCATTCAACCATCCGCTTTTTATAGCAGTCAAAAAGATCGCCCCGGCGTTGGCAGCTGGGAATAGTATCATTGTAAAACCATCCGAAGTAGATTCATCTGAATGTTGATATCGCCACCGACCCTGACAGAAACGTATGCAGCTGGCACCCATAACCATCTTGGAGTTCGCTAGGCTAGCCACGGAAGCAGGAGGTGAGGGTTTCGCATTAGCAATTCCGAGACTTCATACTGAGGAAGGCATCCCATTAGTGCCCGAAGGTGTTTTGACTATTCTCCCAGGACTGGGTCCCATCACAGGCAAAGAGGTCGTTCAGAACCCACTCATTCGAAAAGTTGATATCACCGTAAGCCTGCATCTCCAGCTTCTTAACCTCAGACTCGAGATCAATCCTTCTCTAGGCCGGGACTCGTACAGGACGCAACGTAGGAAGTCTCGTTGGTGGGAATCTTGTTTCATTTACAGCTGAGCTGGGTGGCAAGGTATATCCCAAATTGCCTTGTAGTTTCTCCTTTCTCTGACGGTCTTGTACCATAGGCACCTATTATAGTTTTCAATGATGCAGATCTCATCTCCTCCGTCAATGGAGCAGCATTTGCCGCATTCATAGCTTCCGGTCAAACATGTGTTTCTGGCACACGCATCCTCGTCCAAAATGATATTCACGACACTTTCATGTCTCTCTTCACCGAGAAAGCCGAATCAATCAAACGTCGGATGGGCAATCGTACGAAACACCCATTTCTTTCCTCATAAAAACAATATGAGCTGACGTTTTCCGCAGCCTTAAATCCGAGGTCAACCATGGGATCTGTGATTTCTGTTGATAGCCTGAAACGAATAGATGACATGGTCATGCGCACTTCTGGTAAAATTATCATGGGAGGAGGCCGTATGATGGGTACTTCAGATTTGGATGGGTTTGATTTCTCAAATGGCAGCTTTTACTCGCCTACTGTCATCGTTGATATCGAAACAGAAGATGAGCTCTGGAAAGAAGAAATTTTTGGACCTGTAGTGGTTGTTCGTAGATTCCAGGTGTGTAAACCTTTCTCATAATCCTTGGCGTTCGGTGCTGACACACCTCAGGACGAAGCTGAAGGTGTGGCCCTAGCAAATTCATGCAAGTATGGATTAGGTGCTGGGATCTGGACCTCGGATCTCTCCAGAGCACACCGCGTAGCTGCTGAGATCGAAGCTGGAATTTGTTGGGTCAATACACATCATCGTAATGACCCAAGTTCCCCTTGGTGAGATGTGCCCTGTATTGCCATCGTATTATGATTGAATATCATTCTAGGGGCGGGATGAAGGAGAGTGGAATAGGCCGGGAGAACGGTTTAGAAGCATTCCATGCATGTATGCCTATCTCATTCTTATGAGGTCTGCCTGAGTTTCGAATTGTTTTTCGCAGATTCCCAAACTAAATCTACCGTTATCAACGTGGCGCCTCCTGAAGAGACCAGGTCTTCGGACGACTGGTTCTCGGACTCTCCTGAGGGGAAACGCTACGGTTGACCAAGATACAACATCATGATCATCCAGCTCATGGTACCAAGATCTTATCAATGTGGAAATGGATATAAATATATATAACCACGAAGGGGTTCTTCAACTTGTCGTTTTGACTGCCTCCTTCTCTGGACTCTGTCGGGCATGATCTTTACTACGATCAATACGCAGAAAGAACAGATGCTCACCTCATGAATTTCCACTGGTGGGTCGTCAATGAAATCAGGCACTTTATTCATGTCTGTGAGATATGATATCTCCTCTTCCTCTGGTTCCATCGCCAGTGCCTCAAGTTCTATTGGTATTAAATCTTGGTTTGTGAATTGAAATTCCGGGTAATAGCAAACGTACCGGCTTCAAGATCGGCTTCGTCAAGTTCATCTGGGACAGCGTAAGATCGTCCCAACATCTCCTGAACTTCATTTGCCTGTTCGAGCAGCTCCTCCATATCGTATTGCATGTTCTATAACGGAAAGGCAGTCATCATCATCAGTCTGAAAGATCAAAGAAGTATACCTCGATCTTGTCAATGTCAACCTTCCCATATTGTCGCTTCAATTCCTTATTCGCAGTTTGCATAGCATCCATAGTCGCCATTGTGTTTCTTAGATTCTCTGTTGCAATTGCAGTGGACTCCATGTTGAATGATTGTTGAGTGAGTTGGGCGAGTTGATTTTCATACATCTTCTTTTGCTGGAGGGTACGGAGTGCTCGTTGTTGGACTGCCTTCTGCTCGTTGTTATGGATATGTAGGGTGAGGGTGTCGGGGGACGTTAGCAATAAATTCGAAAAGTCTTTAGCATGAAAGCGGACCTTTCCAGGACTATTCCGCAGTTTACTCATCTGCTCCTTGTGACGTGCAAGTTCACCATCAAGTTTTCGAATCTTGACTTCTATTGATCCTATACGTGTATCTGTCTATCCTCGGAGATATAGCATACATATGTAACGTAAGTTTCAGGAGCGTATAAAAGATGAGAATGACGGACTGCGGCAATGGCATCCTGAAGAGTCGGTTTTGGTTTCCTGCTAGCCGACGTTCCAAAGAGTCGATTCATGGTGAAAAACAGATCCCCTTGAGTGAAGTTTCACGCCTAGATATGACTAGTCTTGAGTATCCTATGTTCTTAACTGTGATACGGCAAGGAGGCGACTACCTGTCTGACTGAGCATGGTTTCGGCCACTTGGAGATTACATCACTTGTTACTAAATTGGGTATCTAAGTGCTAGCATAACTTTTCACCTATGACTCTGGTTATAGAACACAGTCTGTCCTACTATTATGACAGGAATCCACGAATCGCGCCTCCAACATTCAGAACATCAATCCTAACAAAGCACACATCATATGGCTGAGGACAAAATCTTGAAAAGTGAACGTATCCACTCACAAAAAGGTGTCATGCCCCCAAACACCGCCCAGCTCATAATAACTCACGTTTCCATTACCTGCCATCCTCAAAGCATCAGCAACCTCTCTCTGTTGTTCAACAGTGAACAGGATATCACTCTGTACACCCAGCACCAACGTAGGTATATCAGCAAGAGGAGTCATACCTGCTGCGAGATCAGATAAATGTGGTGCGGGATTGACTGGTGGAGGGTGTGATTTTGAATGAGATGTTTTATGTTGTTCTCGTGATTGTAATTGAGAAAGGGTGGAAGGGGGAGAGAGAGGTTTGATGTTAAGAGCCTTCAGTGTGGAATATGTCAAGTCAAAGAGATCCATAGCTTTGGAGATGTAGATGAGAGAATTGGCGTCATATTTTAGACAAAACTGTTCGCCTTGGTGATCGAGGTAGGTTTCAATCAAGAAATCAGGGCAAAGCGCCGGTGTGCGATTGGGCCCAAGTTCTTGGGTGGCAATCTCGGGGGCTTTACGGACTTGACGACCGAATCGTTGATCCCATTCCGGTCCTGAACGATAGGTAATGGTAGCGATCTCTGTGAGGTAGTCAGAACATGTAAGAGATAAAACAAGGGACAATGTGACCTACGTCGTGCTAGCTTCATACCCGTATGAGGGGGCAGTCCATTGTAGTAGGAACCGTTATTCCAATTTGGATCAGCCATAAGTACTAGGCGTTGTTTAATTGAGACTAAGATAGGAGAAAAAGGAAGGCGCACCACTGCGTTGTGCAAACCGCATTGCGATACTGGAAGGTGTGCTCCTTGCAGTTCCACTGATGCTAACGATATTCCCTACTCGCTCAGGGAATAACCAACCAGCAGCCAAGCTCTGCATGGCACCCATAGAACAGCCCACGCTTGCATACAGCTTCTTGACACCCAAATGATCCAAAAGCGAGAATTGTCCCCGGACCATGTCGAATATTGAAAGAACAGGAAATCTCGTTGCCCAAGGTTCACCGGTGTCAGGTTCGATGGAAGATGGCCCAGTGGATCCATAACATCCTCCAAGGACATTCGTACAAATAATGAAGAACTGATCCGTATCCAGAGCCTTTCCAGGCCCAATAAACTTTTCCCACCATCCAGGAGTGGGATTGAGACTGGTTGAAGCAGCATGTGATGAAGCCGAGAGACCAGTATGTAACAGAATCACATTGTCTTTGGCAGGTGAAAGTGTTCCCCAACTTTCATAGACTATATCAAACGACGGTAAGGGGATAAGGGAGTATGTGAGGGGAAGAGGATGAGGGTGATGATATTTATGGTATGTCGTTGGATTTGGTCTGGCATAAAATGGTTCGGGACCGGTGTCTGTTTGTTCGTCATCTAGAGTAGATTTACGTTGGGAAAAAGACTCCAGGATGCGCGATGCACGGACTGCATGAGCATCAACGCAGGGAAAATGTGGCTGGCCTCCACGAACGCCGCTCAATGACGCAGCTGGACATGGCGGCGTTATTGCTGACGACGATGAAAAACGGCTGAATCCTAGGTACAGTCGTGGCCACGGTGTTCTTGGAAGTATTCTGGAAAGGGGCATGGATGGCAAGCTCAAGTCAAATGTCGGTCATATAGAGCGGCTATGAGCACAAAATGACGTCTTGGAACACCTAACCCTATGGGAGATGATCAATCAGCAGAAAGTGAGCTGCGCAAGACGTTGACTCACATCCAGCCATTGCTGATGTCCGATTGGCTTTGAGGAAGGCGGCTGACAGAGGCAATCATGAATCAGTTGTGCAAAAAAATAAGATCGACACGGGACTGATCTCGTCCGAAGCTAACAAATCGCACTGGACCCTACCCTCGTAGAATGAAGTCGATGGAATCCTGGCCATAATCATTCCACAATCATTTCCTCTGAAAACCTCATAGACCGCTTTTTCTCTTTGTCTGCAGAAGCACACATTCCGCTTTGCTGACTCCGTACTCGGTGCTCTGGGAAAGTTTTAAAAAATGTGCGTAGATACACGAGTTCATCGTGCCTAACACGTGTTGTCCTCCTCTTCCAGTTTTCTCCTCTCCCCATTGCCAGTTCATCACGCCATAACGAGAGATTATCCCAGGTGCAACCTCTTTCCCCAGACATGTTTTAGTCGCCATGCTCAACTCGGTGTCTTTTTTCCAAGGATCAACCCGGCCGTTCGGGTCTCGCCGATGCCCCAGAAACATTTTATCCAGGCAACAAAGTGCTGGCTTGCGTAATATGTTTTCCTCCACATTCGGCGCCACAGGCGAGAGACCTGCACGACCGATGAAGAAAGGGAACAGAGTGCGTCCAGCATCAATGCAAATAATGCATGCCTGATAAATTACTGCTAGTTCTATAGTATCCTCACTCGTTCTAGATCCCGTTCACGGCCGCAAACCAACATATTAGCCCCCGGCCCAGTACCCAACGTACCGCAAAATGGTCATACGAAGGAGAATTTTGGTTCAAAACCACCATATAAAATACCATCCCGTCCCATAAACTCGACGACGATTACAGTTACTACAGCTACAGTGGATACACCGAAAGTTAAAAGACAGCCACCATCTTGCATCTCAGTGCCTTCCTCAATTAGGCAACCAGAAAGCTCCGATGCCAATGTTCCAGCTAACCCATGCCGTAAAATCAATATTTTTGGTATCTCGATCTCAAAGCCACGATCACGATCGAGGTCACGACCTAGATCACCCCGCCTGTCGATGGATGCTCCACCTCCACCTCCCCCCGGATTTGAGGAGGATTCTCGACCCCAGCCACCTTCCAAGTCGTCCTCTCGGGCTGCTAGTCCAGCATTACCGGCTGCTCGGGCCAACCTTTCCACGACACATTCCCTTAGCTCCCTCACTCTCCATGACCAACCTAGTCGGACGAAAGAGCTCGATGGCGACGTTCGTCTTGGCTCAGCAAAGTTCCGGGGCTTCTTCTCATGTGAGTTTATCTTTCTTCACACAATGTGCCTTGGGATAACCACTCTTCATCCAGACAAGGATTCTAGTCAGTCACAAGATCATAGTTCTCCGAGCGTACTCGTTTCGGCTCCAAAGCGTGTGCCCTCGTTGCAGCGATGCGGCCTCAATAAGGCAGTTCCTGGACCCCCCACAGGTCCCGTCTACTCATGTCCTGACTCTGACATTCCCAATGTACCAGCTTCTACAACCCGTTCAAAGACGATCTCAGGAGGACCAATCAAGTCCGCTGGTGCCTCGGCAAACAGGTCCCGCTTTGGATTCAGGAATAGGTCATTTGATACTGGATTCCGGTATCGTGGTACAATGGATGTCGTTGATGAAGAAGGAAGGCTATCAAGGGAATCAAAAGATCTCCAGATTGCTGCGGTGTCGCGGCATCAAAGTTTGAAGGGAAAGGAAAAGGAGCCCTCTGACAATCTTACATTGAGGAAGAATCTTTCGAGGACGAGTAGGAGTGCACTGAACAGCAAACATGGTAGTTTTGACTTTGAACGTCCTGGTTTGGGTACCATTGCGCTGCAGAGATCACCCAGTAATGGGACATCGACCACTGTGACAAGTGCTTGGAGTCGAAGTGGTGAGACTTTGACAGTAAGAGAAAGTGCTTTAGGTCCAGGACTGGCAGGTGTAGGGACGATGCAGAAAGATACATCTGTGAAGAGAGGGAAGGAGAGGGAAGAGATGGCAAAAGAAATCAAAAAGCAGGCAAGGGTGAAGAAAAATGTGGTATTGGAAGACTCCGAACCGGGACCTCCCCAGATAAATCCTCCCCCTGCTTATTCGAGTAACGGACAGCAAACACCATTTTCTACTACGACATTACGCAAATCCCCGAGTTTCAGCAGAGCTTCTGCGAGACGGTTTTTCCAATCTAGAAACCGGAATATAACACAACATGGGCTGCTCCCATTCGAATCACCAATTTCCTCGCTGACCCGGAGTACAACGGTTGCTGGTGCGGCTAAAGAAGTTTCTGAGCCCTGGGATGAACGAACCGAACAGGGAAAAGAACAGGAGAAAGAGCGGCCTGCCCTCAAGGAGCAAATCAAAGACCAACCAACTGAAAGCAAGGGCAGTCAGAGTCCTAAACGGAGTCAATTGCCCGTATCTACATCCAAATACACTACCCTCGTTGCTAATGTTGGGTCTGGAGTCAAAGGTCGGTCGTTGGATCTCAATCTTGGTCTTTCTTGGGCTCCTTCAAGAGTTCGAGAAGATGTTTTGTTGAAATCATCATCCCTTTTCAATCGGTCAATGAATGCTTCATCAAGTTCGAGATCATTAAATTTAGGTGCTTATGACCATGGTACAACGGGTTTGAAGTCGGACGACATTGCGTCTGGGAAGTTGAACCTTGGAAGAGAAATTGAAGAGCAGTTTAAGGAACTACTTGGAGAAGCTAGGTATATACGGTTCAAGATGTGTAAGTTTTACTTTTGCAGGCTCTAGGAGAGCTGTGCTCACCCCGCAATGGCTGTTCTGTTTAGATATATATCAGTTTGATGCTCGTGAAATTCCCTTTGATGGTCCGACCGGTATTATCTCTAAAGTGGATGCATTACTGGCAACTGTACCCACCTTACAACTGGATGAAAAAAACCGACTTATGGATAATCTTGTGCGGATCATTTTGCAAAATGTGTGATGGTCCTCCTGTTTTCTCCGGTTCGGCTTCTATTCTGCAGATATAGTATTTTTCAGTTACTGGTCAGTTTGGATAGTATCGTAAAAAATGAACATTAATCTATTTCTCAGTCCATACGTGCATTATTTTCTTTCATTTCGTCTTGTATGCATACTTGATTATGTTTGTTTATCTACGCGCATGTGAGTAGCCCTTCTGTTTCCATTCATTGGACTCGTCTTTGTCCTTATACGTTCAAGTTATTGGTGTTGGACATCCTGTGCGTTCCGCTGATGTGTTGTATGATTTTGTTTTGATTCTACAAAGCACTTTACATGTTACTCATAATTTGTTTTCATATCATCAGAGTTGACATACCTTCGCCATGACCATTTACTGTTTTGTTGCTTCTTGCTGTTCGCATGAGTGTCATGAATGGGTATGAAGTATCTGCTCATTAATGATGGTGGTGATTACAAGACAACCTATCCCAAGACCGAAACGATGATACAAAGAATATAAGAAACGGAAAGACATGTCTATGTGGCTGGCCGTAAAGCACGGAGACGTTGCGCCAGTTGATCATCTTCCTTGAATACCCGTTCTTTCAGACCAGGCTCAGTGAGAGTGTCGACGTTCTTCGCGCCTAGATCGTGTTGCAACTCGATGTCAGCCTCTTCAGCTGTTTGGCGAAGAAGCAGGTCGATCTGATCTTGTGGTGTTGAGATGGCGGTGGTTGTCCCTATAGCGTCTTCCAGATATCCTGTTTGAACATCAAGATCGGAGAATTGGGCTTCAAATTTATCCATGACCATAGATATCTGTTAAATAGTCCATTAGGAACTGTAGTAAGAGAAAGATACTAACGAGCCGCCTACCCTTTCGAGGTTCATGCTCTCCATAGCCTTGTCCATCCCTTTCACGACTGATGTCATATTTCCAGTGACTTGGCGCATGGTAACGGCAGTCTCCACACGACTGGCAACAGCATCAATACGGCTTGACAGCCTGAGCAGATTGAGTGATTCGCTTTTCTTGCGAATGGAATTAGAGGCGTATATCCGAGCTCCTTCGTTGTTGCCTTGTTGCAAAGCCTGGAGATTAGTTTCCCTGGCACATGAGTATTATTCTTTACATATCAAAGGAAATATACCTTTTTGACTTTAGATTTCTCTACATTTTCATCTTTCTGTGCTTTCTTTGCCTGACGATTTAGAGTCTTTGCGGTGAACTGTATACAAGGATTGAGTTAGGATGACGACATGACCATTTGGACCAGTGCTTGCCTTGAGTTGGAAAAGGGTTTCTGTGTCAAAAATCAGCCAATTGTAGGAGAGGATGCAGTGATCTACTTACTCTCAAGATTGCTCATGGGTCTTCCTTCAATGCCGCACAGTGCAAGGCACAGCCACCGATAATGAGGACTCACGCACGTGAGAAAATTCCACGTGTTCAATACGACATACTTCTAATTTGAGCATTTCCTTGCGGTCGTCGGTGTCTCTCCTGCCTGCCGCGAACTGCTGGGTGTTCAGTAAAAAGGGAACTTCTATGGGGTTGCTTTATTATGTGAGGTAAATGTTAAATATTTTTATTAATGAAAATTGAGATCTGATCCCATGGAAAAAGTTACCTTGCTGTCTTTGCAGCGTTTGCCTTCGTTACCCTTTCGCTAGGTGCGTACCACATTCTTCCCTTGTTTGGCAATATTGACAATTTTTACCAACTCCTGGTCTTTTTTTAGCGAGTGGGCTATTGTATGTATCGGAATTGATTGAAGAACATAGTAGACTTGCCAAGCAAATCGGTCAAAGAGGGATTTATGTATGTCGTATTCATGCATCTTTTGACACTGCATCGTTTGACAATGGTACAATCAGACCGTGATATTTTTTCACGTTGTATTATACTTCACAGACTCGCTCCCATTTCTCCAGACTACCTTCTCTATCATCTGTCACATTGTCTACCTCCAAAATTTCTCACATACCTGGCCACTCATATCACTCTCATCGCCAGCCTTCCTCGCTTCCTGCGTACTAGTTATTGCGGACCACTTCACATGGTTCTTTCACTTCTCGTATTTCACACATCAAGCGAGATACCCCAGGAGTCATCTGGGCAGCGGGTCGACGGCACCAGGATTTATTGAAATTGCGTCCTTCTTCGGCATTTGTGTGTGGCTGGCACCTCTGTTTCTTTTTCTCAGTCTGAGTGCAAATGACAACGCACTACCAATGTCGTCAGGTGTGTATATATCTCCTACAATTATCAAATTCTTCTGAATCTTGTTTCGTGCAGGATCACCTTCCATGTCTTCGTTCTCTGCTCCCTCGTTATCTAGCCGTACCTCTCTGTTCCGCTCTATTTTCTCCTTCCTCCCACTCTCTAAAAACAAGTCTCATCAAGATAGCAGTGGAATAATTGCCTTCCCCAAATCGCCATCTACTCATTTCACTCCTCCGGTCTCTCCACGCATGCCCCTTGCACCTCCTCGTACACCTATTCTTCCCCACTCTCCAGGATTTTCACGTTCAACTGCTACAGACATCCAAGAGCTTCAAATTCCAGCACATACATCTAACACAAATTTCAGCTTAGACTCACCTCCCCTAGCACGACGCTCTGTCCATTCGGATGGCAAGTTGGGAGCACGTCGATTAGCGCAACCAGGTCTGAATGATGAGGTTTTCCATTAGATTACTTGGGTATCCACTTTTGAAAGGAATTCTTCAAACAAAGAATTTGTTCGCGATCGCAGTCCGGTCAACAAAATGCACAAGATCAGATAATCACCTGAGACCAGCATCAAGGGATTGAGGCCCAGAAAGGGTGGCATCTTGCCAGAAACCTATATGACTAAAAGTTTATGCCAGAATCCAATTGCTCCTGCTCTGCTCCATGGGAGCTAGATTGGGGTCTTTGTCACTGCGTCTCGAGGTGGTACATTTCCGGAAACATCAACTCGACAAAGATTTGTAAAACATGTGAGAAATAGTATCGTTTTCAGCTTTCTTATTTTTAACAAAGCATTACTGTAGGGAATTTAAGTCCGTGTTAGTCTTTGAGGAGTAAACGATAGAGGGGTTAACCATAGCAAAAACTTGACTATAGTAAAGACAGGTTTTAATGGAGGGGACATAATGTTTAATCTGCTTGAGCAGTTACATTTACTACCTCACCAATCAACATTAGTGTCAATGTTCTCATGATCATCTCAGCAGCACTTTCACACCTTATCATGTACTTAGGAGGAAGCATTTTGACGAGCTACAGATAATATCAAATGGAACTGAAGTTATTTTTATCATATGGCAATGTATCAAAGTCCTTTAAGTGGTGAGCATTAATGTAGAAAAATTGGTGTGAGTGTCAATTATAATTGAGGATGTGCAGAGTAAGTCTTTGAAAGGGATCATGGTCCCTCCTGATAAGCGGTCGGGATGAACAGAGGCAGAAAAAGAAAAAGGGACTAAGTTTGTTCTCCAAACTCCCAATCGTGAGCCAGGGACGAAAATAATGGCCAATCCGTGCTTTTCTGGCAAAGCTGTCTGAATTTACCTTCTGTGTCTCGCAAGAGACGCTTAGGTGAGTCAAACTCGGCAATTCTTCCATTGTCCAAGACTAGAACACGGTCGTAATCAATGATGGTCTTCAGGCGATGAGCAATAGTTATGACTATTGCACCAACGAGCTCATTGCGCATAGTATGTTGGATCTACACATAATTAATAAGTGAACAAGAGGACGGGCGAGATCTACGTACTTGATCATCCAAGCGTGTATCAATTTGGGAAGTCGCTTCATCCATGATGATAATGTTTGTCCTGCGCATCACGGCCCTTGCGAGTGCGACAAGTTGCTTCTCACCTGCACTCAATGATCCGGGGCTGACATACATATCGAGAATTGTTGGCTCCTCAGCACTCGGGGTAAAATGGAAAGTAGCAGCCAAATGACAACGCTCCAAGACTTCCAAGCATTCTTGTGGCGTATATTGGTTCAAGGGATCGAGATTACTCTTGAGGGTTCCGGAAAAGATTGAAACATCCTGGCTGATGATGGTCTAAAGATCATCAAACCTGAGTGACAGAATAGGTCAGTCTTCAGTCGTGCTTACCACCCTGGTTCTGAGATCCTCTAAACCTATTTTCGAGATGTCGATTCCATCAATTCTGTTAGGAAGTTAGTACAGATGTCTTATCATGCTTCACGTGTCCATACATAATTCTACCCTCACTCGCTTCAACCATTCTTAGGAAGGATAGAGCTAATGTTGATTTCCCTGAGAGAAACAAATGAAGAGACTAATTAACCTTTAATCAGAAACTCACCCGATCCGGTCCTTCCAATCTATAATGGGATACTCAATCTCCTAGCTTAACAGCACATAGCACGAGATTACTCACTACTCCAATTTTCTCCGATGGTCTGACAGTGAAACTTACATTCTTGAGAGCAGATGATAGATGTGGCGCATATTGAACTGATAAACCATCAACAACGAGCTCTCCAGATAAGGAAGGCCAATAGGCAGGGGGTCGAAATTCCTTGATGATCGGCGGGGCTTCCTGAGGAACGTCAAGGTACTCCATCACTCGTTCTACGCTGTTGAAGTCCAGCTCCAACTGTGCAACGACCCTATGTTGATAGCTCAGACGTCTAGGGATCTGTGAAAGGACCGACATACTTGACTAATTGCCGATTAGCTTCAGCAAATGCACCAGCTTGACTGATGACGACCGCAGTAAAACCATCTGTAATCCCTGCATGTAATGCGAAAAGTGTGGCCATGAACACGACGATAGAACCCAAGCCTGTAAGATGTTAGAACTGGCAGTCAACACAGTATACATAGACTCACAATCGTAACGCCACCGTAGCCAGCCATTGACAAGCCACTACAGTTGGTTGAGTAAGCGACTTCTGTGATTCAGATGCTACATACATAAGCGTGATCAAAAGTCTGAAAATGATCAACCTGAACGATCGCGCCAAGTTAATGAATAGTCCCCAACTTCACAACGACATACTTTTTGGTAAAAACAATCTTGGTATCTCTTTTCCATGCCGAAAGCTCGAATGTGAGTAATTCCTTGCAGGAGTTCATCAAAGCCTGAGAACGTGGGAGATAATGCGATCGACTCGAGCCTTCTCAGGTCCCGAGAGGTCTTGATATAAGGAAGCGCAAGTCGTATGTAAAACCACGCGATGACGAGAGCAAACGGTCCAAAACCAGGCACGACCACAAGGATGGTGATGAATGACGATGTGAAATCCATGATACCCGAAAGGCAAGCTTTTGCCGAATTCTGTAAGGCACTATCTATTGTGCCAACATCAGAGGTGAAGCGGTTGAGAATGCGGCCGATAGGAGTGGTATCAAAGAAGCGGGATGGGGCACGGGTAATCCTAGAAAGTAGTGATGAAAATAGTGACCGCGCAGCCTTGAGGCTAGCATAGTATCCCAGACTTATGTTCAATAATATCGAGATGGCGCCGGCGGATGAGATCCAGAGATAAATTATCAGCCACGGCACTACGTCAACATCTGGAGAGGGTAAATTTTCCCAAGGATATGAAGGCAATCGATTAAAAATGGTGGGGCAAGCGAGGAAGTTCAACAATAAACGTTTTTTCTCATATGCTTCACCCCATTTGGCGAGAAATATCTAATCATTGAAGATCGTCTGTTAGTAGATCTGTACAGGAACTTGGTGGGTTCTGACACCAACCTGATTACCAATACCGATGAGTCTTATTATCAGCATGATGATGAGCGACATGATCCAACACCAAACGCCTGCAGCATGGATGTAGGTCAAGTAGGTTCGCACAGAGACACGACCTTCAGCGCGAACCTCTGCCTCAATAAGTTTACCATCAGCCAAGTCTGGCTCTGGACCAGGAGAGTAAGCTGAAGTAGCCGTTCCGTCGCCCCTGAGGCCAGCGCTGAGTTCGAGCTCATCAACAGCAGAACTATCTTCAACTTCAGCACCTGGTTGATCCTCAGACTTGATGACATTATCAAAAATATCTTCTGGAACAAGCTTTGGTTTGATACCATGATGCAATACCCGTCCTGCATCAAGTTCCACTACATAGCATGCAATATGCAGGCAAAGGGAGATGTGGTGGGTGGCCAGTATGATAGTCCGGTTCTCGGCAAGGCTCCCGGTAAAGCAATACTTCACAATGTGCTGGGCTGTGTGCATGTCGACAGCTGCCAAACTTCTTGGAAATGAAAACAGTGTCCGAATAGAATTTTACGAGCAACTCACGGATCATCAAGGAGTATACACTCGAAAAGCCATCAGTCTCGGGATTTGATGGGGGCAGAGAAAAATATACCTGGGCTTGAGAATATATTGCACGGGCCAAGGCAATCCGTGCACGTTGCCCACCAGATAGGGTGATCCCTTTCTCACCAATTTCTACCGAGTGATCTCAGGCAATAGTTGGATGTAGTCAAGTTGTCTTCACACACCAGTGAGATCGCCAGCAGGAAGGATTTTCAGATCCGGGATGAGAGCACAAGCCTCGACGACTTCGTCATATCTGGACTTATTGTAGCCATAAGCAGAACCAAAGACAATATTATCCCGAATAGTCGCGTGCTCTAGCCCTATCCAGCCGTTGAATTAGCTAATTATAGAAGGAAACCAAACAAGCTCACATGGATTTTGACCACAGTAAGCAAGCCTATGCTGTGTTTTGTTGACATGAACGGACCCAGACAAGCAGTGCATCTCTGCTCGGGCTCAATGAGATATTTAATTCGACAGATTAATATCATTACCTCCAAGCAGAGCCGAGAACAGAGCGGTCTTCCCGGATCCTGTTGAACCACTGATCAATGTTAGCTTCCCAGATGGAAAGATGAGATTGAGGGGACCAAGGCAAAAGCGTGAAGGTGGGGGATCCCCTGAGCAGCCATCCCACTCGAAGGTAGCGTCACTAAATCCAATATCCTCCCCCTGCTGAGGATTATTGTCACAAGTGAGAGTAGAGGCCCAGTCTGGAACTTCTCCTTCTGAGAGAAAGGCTTCGATTCGTTGCATAGATACATGGGCTATGAATTGCATGAACAGAATTCCAGATAGTGCCATCAGCTACCACACCTGTCAAGAGGGCCTGAATCTGGCCTGGCAAAGTGGCCATTGGTCCCTGTAGATAAGAGAAAAGTGCAAGGGCAGTGAAAGCTTTGGACACTGTTAGTTTCTGTCCTTCAATAAGCGTATAGCATAGGAAAGCGACAAGTGCAGTTGCAGACGGGATCCAAATCCTATAAAGCGCGGTTCTAGTTGATTTCTGGGCAGGGTGAAAATATCTAACCAGATAAATCCCACAATTACTTCTATAACATAGGCACGGATCCTCCAGAGCAACTCATCACTTCGGGCACCTTGTGCTTGGGAAGACCAATAGTTTTCTGGCATAAATGACAGATCAACAATAGGACCAAGCAATACACAAAATGAGAAAACCTACCCCACCCATAAAATTTGAGGAAACGTATGTTCTGTAGGAGCTCATTGACAGTATTGAGACGTTTGTCTATAGCCTCGAGCATTGACCTTGCAACCTTGCGCCATCATTGATAGATCAAACTTATTCGAGAATTTATATGCTTACCGAAATGTTCACTTGAATCAGTGGATAGCTAAGCAACCATGCAATCAGCACGATCATTACGCTGGCGAGAGAACTCCAGCCTAGGACACTGATTCATTGGGGCATGATTTGTAATCAGGAACAAGCAGAAGAGCGAGCAACGAACTTGTAAAGGAATATCAATGCGATTACGAGGCGAACGGGAGCCGTGCAAATCCCAGAAAATTCCCAAAATCGTTGCGCAACGGCATATGAATCTCCACTGATGATCACTAAATTTGTAAATTTAACCCGCGTTGAGTGCGACACACCGCATGATATTAATAATTTTTCCAAGTTTGGAATTTGCTTCATTGCTGTTAAGGTTTCCATTGATTTCCCGTCTCCTGAGGGCCTTGTAATGGATGGCACAAAAAAGTTGCCCCCTGGTGCGTTCGTAGCAGCGTCTTGTATGCCAAGCTTGAAAAAGGTCAACTTGTGCGAAGGATAGATTGGCAAAAAAGGCGGCGATCGCCCATAGATAGGCCTTCTGCCGCGCTGTGGGGGTATCGTGCGCCAGGGCAGCTAGTATCTCCTTCAATGCATATGGTGGGACAAAACCTATCGACAGTGAATAGACGAGAAGTGGAACCATGACCAAGACCTACCAATGATGGCACCCCAAAGTTCCAAAACTAAATCTAAGAACAGATCAAGTGAGTTAGATACAACTAAGAAACGGAGAAGCGAGTGGGTAGGATGTCTGTCTGATGTGTAAGGATTAAGAAGTCGCCAGTTTGAGCTTTACATACTGAGAGTGATATTCCAAACGCTTATTAAATAGATTACGGTGGCGAAAATACGGAGACAAACTCCAAACATCTGTCTCTCTGAGTGTCCTTCTTGTAGCCAGCATCATGAGAGGTTCAACAAATTTGAAGGTGCTCCAAGACCACAGTGTAACATTATCTTCAGGATTGGAGAGCAAATGTGATGGGACCTAAGTAGGTATTCAAGAACCGCCGTAATTGGTTCTGGATAATACATACGTCGTGAGGCCTTGCCACGTTTTCACATGGCAGTGAAGTCGTGAGTGGAAGTGTCCCAGCGATATAGATAAAAGCTCCAACAAATGAGAGATTTAAAATTAATAATCCAAGGTCAAACCATTGGATCTTGTCGAAAAGCAGAGTGAAACCAGCACTAATGCTCAATTGAAGTGCATGTAAAGATGCAAAACTGATAAAGAGATATGGCGGTGTTTTGTAGGTTTTAAGGTAAATCTTGAAAGAAATATAACACTATGCATGGTCAGTTGCACCGAATTTTGAGATGATTCATTATTTATCATTCGGTACTGACCCATGTAAAACAAACAAAACTGGCTCTGAGGGCCGAATCACCCAGAAGAAACTGTAAAATGAGAGAGACGAAGCTAGACAACGAGACAAGGCATGATGACGCCATCAGAACCAGAATTTTCGAGGATGACACATCGAGTGTAGGTCCAGGGGCCTCGCCCAAATCTTGGAGGGCGAGAAAGTTTCGAAATGGCGACATCAACCACCCATGGGAGTTCTGCAGAACCTTGGGAATGGGTAGAACAACAAAGAGAACCTCAAGAGTTGAAACAGCAATGACACAGCCTGGCGCCACGATATCGAGAAAATCCGCGCTCCAATCAGCCTGTGGATAATATGTGAGAGGAACCACCAGACGCCATGATAGCTTACCGTCCTGTCCCATAGAATCGTGGACAACGACTGCAGCATTCTGGACGAGGTCAAGGCTGAGGGAGAAGAGGTGTCGTTCTCACGAGCAATGGCTATGTACTTTCACGGCCAGCTGCAATCAATGCAGTTCTCTAACATTTAGAATACCAGCTGCAATAGCAACTCCATGAGGTTAATCAATGATGCTGGCAACTCTATTAACAAGGCCTGAGCCACGCGTCACAAGTAACCTTTATTCAGACTAACTGTCCACGCAGCTTATTCCAACCCAAGTCCAAGTCCGGTTTGGGTCACGAACCAGTATGCTTCGGTTCAGCCTCATCCGTTCATACAGAACCTCAGCCCACCTGGTCAGAGCCTCTCGTAAGTTGCTCTCTACGGTGTCACAACAAGACGCCTTTCTCGAGGCAGTCCCAAAGCACCCTGGGATTGTTTCACTTGCTCTCAATAGACCACAGGCCAAAAATGCAATTTCCGTCAACCTTCTCAAGGTACTACTTACCTTATTATTTACCTTAGAGCCAGTATAGTTACTTCCTTCAACAGCAACTCACAGAGTGCCTGGACGAAGCCCATTTTGACACAAGGTTCGTTCTTGCCGTCCTACACTTCCGGTCATCTTAGTTGTATATCTAGTATCCGCGTTCTTATCCTCAAGTCTACGACAGTCGGATCCTTTTGCGCAGGCGCAGACCTTGTAGAGAGACGAAGTATGGACCAGCTCCAAGTAAATAAATTTTTGATAGAACTCCGAGGTGCACTCGGCAAACTCGAGGCTCTTCCGATGCCAACAGTAGCGGCAATTGATGGCCCAGCGTTAGGCGGTGGTTTAGAGCTGAGTCTCGCCTGTGATCTTCGTGTTGCCGGTAGGCTGTCTCGGCCGAGGTTAGGAGTTAATTGCGCTCAACGATTGTCCATTATTAATCAGGATGTGAAGTGACCAAGATTGGTCTCCCGGAAACGGCCCTTGGCATTATTCCTGGTGCTGGTGGCACACAGCGGGCAACACGGGTGCTTGGTCTGGCTCGAGCTAAAGACCTGATCTTCACTGCACGCTCCCTCAATGCGCAAGAAGCACTCGACTGGGGTAATTGATCTTTCCAATACCAAGACAATGAGCTAAGCCGTGGTATTTCCTCTTCAGGCCTCGTCAATTATCTATCCGATCCTAACACAACTGCCTTCGATAGAGCACTTACTCTAGCAGATTCTATCGCCAGGAATGGTGTGCCACTTTCTGCTCGATAATCACGCCCAGTACCTGACCATAATTGTCAGCACCCTTAGCATTGAGAGCAGCGAAATCGGCAGTCAATCGATCTGAAGATCTTGCGCTTGAGACCGGCTTAGACTTCGAACGGGCGTCATATGAGGCCTTATTGCCGACAAGAGATCGCAAAGAAGCCTTGATTGCATTCAAAGAAAAACGCAGACCAGTTTTCCGAGGCGAATAAGACTAGCAAGGATCAATGGTTACAAGAAAACAGTAGTTTACACTTGAAATTTCAACCACATCAAACACCACCACTAGATGACCGTGCAGGTATTGAAAAGGCGCCAGCAAAGCTCGCGGGTATCGTTGGCATGGTTGGCATGGTCGGCATAGTGAAGGAGCTCAGGCCATCCACAACTTTCGATCCTTCCAGATCTCTCATCATTACACTTAATCTACCAAATCGATCTTTAATACCACTGGTACCAAAACTATCTGGTATTTCGTCAGTGGCGTCATTAAATCCTTTTTCGAACTGCCCCCAATCGCTGCGCAATGTGAGATAGGGTTTCAGGAGTGATACATCGATGCGCCCAAGAGAGTTTTCTGTAATATATGACTTGAGGATTTCAGGCCGCACGAGGAACACGTTCCCCAATTCTTTAATAAACTCGAAACGATCATCTAAAGTAAGAATTCCGAGAGTACTTATCGTGTCTTGATATGATTTGATATCCCTGTTTGAGAAGATAATGGAGTTACTATTCGATAAGCGCAGCTTCATGAAATTTACTTTGCGAGCATGAGACCACCTGTTGCACTAACAGGGAACTTGCGTAGGTGTTCGAGCAGAAGGCTATGGAATGCTACACCAATTTCGGTCAGAAACACCTCAAGGTTCTTTCCGCCCAGATTTTGTCGAGCAGCATCTCTAACTTTTTCAAGCATGTCACAACAGGCTATACAGGGTTCGGTGTTGACACGGGCAAATGAGAGATCGTCATTCCGAGGTTTGAAGTCATTCTTCTTCTGTTTCCCAAGTTGAAGTGACAACCCAGAGATAACAGCTGCGATCCAGTCAAAAGGATGGTCGAAACCCAGAAGAAGGGACATACAATCAGTAACACGCTGAAGTAGACCGTTGGCTCCATTTTCTATCCTGCTTATAGTCTGATTATTGAATACAACCATCTCTCTCCGTAATGTCACCGAGGAGCTGGCCAGAGGCAATACGATAGTATTGATGTACTGCTGCCAGAGGTGACAAATGAGATCAATCGACCGAATCACTGTTAGTGCTTGAAAGGAGGGTTCGGTTTTAGTATCTGCGGCATCTAATCGAGTTTGGGCTCTGCATGATATGAGAAACAGGATATCTTAACTGATGGCAAATCTTACGTTTCAATGGCTTCATCTATGTAAGATGTCGCAATTGCATCAGCCAGAACACGCAGCAAGGAGAATGTATGTTTAGGGCTGGATCTGGTCAAGTATTGCAACCTGATCGAATGAGAGATGCTTACACGTCACCAGATGAACTAAGCTCCACACATCGTCCTGTAGCCTCGGCATGCCATTTCAGAATCTTCTCTGCTGTTTCTACTGACAGAAAGCCATCTTCCTCTTTCATGGGATCTTCGTTGATCTGATCTGGCTTACGCTCTGCTGCCATACCACCAAACCTCATAAGGGCTGCGGCAGCTTGGGCTGATGTCGTTGCACCCACGCTTGAGGCGTTGATCTGATTAACAACACGATCGAATACCGATGATTTGGCTTTTGAAGTTTTCTGCCAAACAGTAAGATGGCATATTTAAGGTGGATAATTGAAACATACATGAAAGCGTGAAAATGAAGTTAGTAGATTGGCACATAGTGCCCCTAAGCTTTTAATTTCACGTTCCATGTAACGTTGGCCCTCCGTGTACGGGACAAAAAGTTCCTCCATCGCAGTCTCTAGCATTGTGCCTATACTCATTGTCGTCGCATGTCCAGTGATGGGAACTGCGGCTGTGAGTGATCGTCGGAATTCTGGGGCTTCATAAGGGGTACGAGGTGATACATGTGGAAGTTCATGATTCTTGAGATCGTCCACCAGAGATGATGTCTGGATGTGCACCATCTGAAGCACACGGAGATAGGCTAATTCAGATATCTCAGATCCTCGGTGCAAGAGTTGTTCCATGTATTGTTGTATCTGATCGGAAAGATAATAAGAGCTAATTTCAGAGTGATGAGTACCTTTTACCGATTGAGCGAACACACGCTGGAGAAAAACTTGGATGACCATTGGAGGATTGGGGAAAACAGCCTTCACAATTTGCGCCTCCTGGTCCACAGTGACTCTGATTTCTTCAAACAGTTCAGTCAGACCAAGTTCACTCTTGGGAGGAACGACGTCCGGATCAGCTATTGAACGCCACCTGCAGACTGCTCAGTAAGTGTTTGAGAGATTGTGAGGAAGTGTAACTCACAGCACAGTGTCTTCGGAAGGCTTAGCTTTTTGATCTGAGTTGATGAAAAAGTCATGTTGGTTCACGTAGACCTGGACACATGAAATTCCTCCATTAAACTCGAGCAACGTTTGAGCACAATGCTGAGAAATATGAGATGCCGATTGTATTCTCGGATATATGTGACATACATGCATCATTTTGGGATCACCTTTTCGATAGCAACGATCGAAGAGATTCAACATTTCCTTCTCGAACTTTTCGCAATATTTTTCGATGTGTTCCCTGGTCTGAGAGGACGTTTTATTTCAGCTGCAAAATAGATCTAGTTTACTCTTCCCACCTTTTCGGCGGACGGAAGATCGACCTCCTTTGCTACTGTGTTCAATCTCCGAAGAATAATAGCTACTTGTCGTCGACCTGCACGGCCTTCTTTCCGCAGAGCGTCTAGGCGGTTTGTTTCTCCTTTGCTGAAATGATTATAGTAGTCTATCAAGTCATACGCTGCTTGCGCTCTCTGCCGTTCAACATGAACAGTTTCAAGCTGGTCACCTGGAATCAATTCGTTCAATAGATAGCTAATCCAGCAAATACACTTACCTATCCGAACAGCGGTACTGATGACGTCATTCATTCGACCCTCCATCCCGGAAAAAGTATTTCCTACAGCCTAAGCAGGATGCTACATTAATAAAATACAATTAATCTAGGGAGGGATCAACTCACGTCGAAACTGCGATTCAGGTCTGCCATCTTTTTGGAGTATTCTCTTTCTCCCACCCTCACACTTTTTTCCATCTGTTCCGTCTTTTCCTGTATTTCCTTTCGCAACGAAATCAACTTATCAACAGCGACTTCGAATTTCTGGAGGAACGGCTTGGGATCAAACGCTAACGATACAGCCAACAGTCAGGATTAGCTCAGGGTCTCAAAGCTGTTTAGCACGCACGTCCATTGTTGGCATTGGACTGGGTAATAAGCTTCTCTGACAGTGAAGAAACGAATTTTGTGCTGTCAAATTTTCCCTATTTAAACCTGTTGAGTCAATTTTGTTAAAAATGGGATCTGTTGATGTACCTTGAACGCTGACAACTGCAGGTGTTCCTCGATATCATGAGAGAAAAACGAAGGTGATGCCATTACCTAGTAAGAATTGGTATATCCTGTAGGTGAGTGATTAAAACACGAAATGCCACTGGATGGTCGGACGGAAAGTATGAACATGGTAACATTGGCCGGTTACTAGAGCCGATCCCTATTTGTAGATATTATCATCAAGCGTCATTAACCTGTTCCCGAGAAAAATTAAGAATGAATTTTCACGAACTGCTTATGAATGAACACCATCCTCTCAAGACTTTCCTGAATATACATCTTGCGTCGGACGTCTCTGCGCTTCTTCACCTCCCATTTATCTTGGACTCACTGACATCTGAAAATCTCGCGCCTTCATCTCATTTGCCGAAATGGATCGCTCGAATTCAATCTTTACTGCATTCAAAGGATACAGGTGGACGTTGGGCTGGAATGGTTCTTGCACAAAAGACTGTGTTACTGTCTCAAGGACTGCTTCTAGAATATGGACAATCCTGGGCTGGAGTAGCTCTTCTCTCAATATCAGTCTGTCTGTTCGATTAGGATCAATACTCAGTCTCCCTCATTGTTCCATATAAGAAAAACGATACACCTGTTGTCTTAAAAGCCGCAATCCGTCTTTTAAAAACAATCTTAACGCATACCCGTGAAGTTTCAGAATTTCGGCGCCAAGTTGCTACCCCAGTCATTCCCAAGCTCCTCATCTCATTGGTGCCTTTGGTCGAACAGACCAAAGACATAGAGCTTAAGGTATGGAATATACTTTCTATCTTCAATTATGCCACACCAATAATCTGCAGGTGGTGGCAATGATGACTCTAGTCAACCTCATCACCTTGTATCCAACACTACACAAAACTTCTTACCCTGCGCTTTCCAGCTTAGCTTTACGTTTCCTAGATGGAAATTCTTACGCTCCAGAGTCTCACAACCTGTTGGATGCAGCATCGCGGTTGTATTCCGTGATACATGTCACAGGGGGCAAATTAGGAGCTTCCAGCTTATGGCGGAAGACTCTTGATGAAACTCTGGCTTTTGGTATGAATGCATTCTGGTCACTTCGAACAACCTTCGCTGCGCAAGGCATGCTTGACTTCTTCGCAGAATCAATGTGTTTTTCTGACATTGTAGCGACAGCACCTGTCAACGTATCTGTGTCACCTAACGAAGATCCAGTCACATACATCCCACTCCAGCTCGACAGGCTCAAATGTGCCATCACCATACTAGACGACTTAATGGGGTAGGTCCACCTGATCATGCGTTCTATGCGATCCTACATCAAATACAGTACCACTGTATATCGACCAGTTCAATTACCTCTCGGGACCATTGTACGATTCGTACTACAGCTCCTCAGGACCACGGACAATCCCAAGGCCAGCGCCTTTGCCATTCAATGATTCGATACTGGACCACTCATGTTATAGCCAACAGGACGGTTTCCTCGACCCGGTTATCCATACACTCGAGCTTTCTGTCATCCCAAGGATTCAGATTCTCGGATGTTCCCTTGTAATCTCTCTTGCAGAAAGGTTTGTCTCATTTCCCCAAGAATCTTAATGGCCGATTGAACCTTGTCAAGAGTCGACTGTCATCTTGGTCCACACATCACGCAAGTTTTGATAGCCCTCGCTGATATCATTCAGAAACATCACCTGGCGTAAGTCCCGGTACACTGAGTATTAGTCTGCTTATTGACATGGTTGATGTGGTAGTGAACACCACCTTTTCATATTCTATACACTTGAGACAGTTCTCAAAGGCCGAATCTCGTCCCATTCACCCCAAATTTCCACGCGTCTAATGAAGGCTATCATCCCTTTCATCTCAAAAGTATTATCTAGTTCTGGAAACACTCCAGACACTGAATCCAAAAGTTCGGCACCTGCTAAGGGAAGGAATGGTAAAAAGAAAATACAGAGTTACGAAGGAGATGAGGTTTTCTCTCTCGTAGGAGTTGTAATATGCCCAACAGATTTGGATGGGAAGGCATTTCTGACTGCATTAGAGGGTGAGTTGGATTTATGCCTCAAATAGCCTGATCCGACGAAATGCTTTAGCGGTCAGATTCTTGTTGCAAGATCCCAATCTCTCGGCTGCAATGCAATCTATATCGGTTCGAGTAGTACTTGCGGTGCTATTTGAGATTACTCGCATGCCTCCAGCAAGATTCTCACCCGATCTCTGTCTCTATCCACGGGTAATCAACAAACTACACGAGATCGTTGCTGAGATTGCATCCGGCACATCAAGTACATTGTCAAAGAGCCTACCCTTGATTATCATGACAATCTGTCGTGGCTGTAACGTCGTAAATATCAAAGTTGAATTGTCTAAGCAACCCAGGATTGACTCTCTATGTAGGGACCCCAGCGACAGCTGGATCTGCTACTTCATCCTCGTTTGCCGCCTCTCATGAGGCCGATGCCTCTTGCTGAGAACATCTCTCTCATATTCAGTGAGGAGTCGCACGAGGAAGCAAAGTTACGTCAATCCCTTGGATTATATACACACCAAACCGAGATACAGCAGCATCTGGACATCGAGATGGACAATTCTACACCCCAACCACCCGAGGAACCCGTGATACATACATCTTCGGATCTCTCGAACCCTTCGGAAGCTACTCCACCTGTAGTAAGACAAGAGTTGGTATCGACAACACCATCACAGTCTAAAGGGAAAGAAAAAGCCATACCATCTCCTAAGCCCATTCCCATAGAAGCACAGGTGGATAAAGATTGGTTGATGCCGTATCAACCATCTGTTATAGAAGCTCCCATACTACAATCTTCACAGTTCCCATCGAGAGCTCACCAGTCTAAACCCTCAAATTCAACTCCAATTTCAGTTAGAGATGAGGACGAGGAAATGCCAACTATAAACTTGGATTCGGACTCAGATCCAGATTCAGAATAATATCATTTCATGTTGGCGAGATGGATGTTCTCAAGCGTTTTCGTTGGAGAGTGAGATTATCGGCCTGCCCACCCTCGTCTTCGGAATCAATCATTTCGTCTGTCCGTTTCTGTAGCCCGTTTATCTAAAGAACTGTTAGTTTTCATTGTCAATCAGACCAACAGTAGATGTAATTACTTTCTCCAGGAAAGCTTCTGCCACTGCATTAGATGGATCAATAGATTTTGCCCGACCGAAATGTGATTGTGCATCCCGTAGGTAAGAATTATCCGATACCTGAGATTCTAAAAGGTGTAAATAAGTGTAGATGAACAATCTTGGTGTACTCACCCTTCAATCTTTGTGCAAGGTACAGACACAGGAGTCCAGCATATATGTGGAGGACAGGATTATCTTGGTAAGGGAACGAAGGAAGATATCTAAATTATTATCAGAGCATTTTTATCTAGTTCGTCCGAAAACTTACAATTCCAGTTCGTCTAATGCTTGTGAATATTGGCCAGATAGTATGAAAAGAAGAACAAGTTCTTTGAGCACCATTTCCTGGATATCCATTAGCTTTTTGGATGACAAAAACAAAAGGATGATACTTTGTCTACATCACGTAATATCATAGCACGGAGATATTGCGTCCGTTGAGATATGTTTTCTGTTATTGTCTTACCTTCATTGAGGATGTGCAAGCCTGTCGTCCAGTGCTCCTCCCATTGAAATTCCTTGCAACGGATTAATATGGCCCAAGCTCGCTTCGCTCTTGCGAAATCACTCCGTTGGATAGAAAGATGTAGAATGTCATACAATCTCTTTATATGAACTTTCCTAGCGTTAGAAGGTGGTTTTGAGTCCAACGATGCAAAGAGGAAGTGATGGTCTGACGACATGATGCAACTGTATGAATGTCGCAAACAACGCCAAAGGTATTCATCGGTAGCCTCTTCAATTTCTATGGAGGACGATTTAACCTTTGGCGTGTCGGTGTGGGATACCATTGCCTCACCAGAGGGCGTCTCTCCAATAAAAACCCGCCTACCCATACCCCAGCCCCCTGAATCGTCCGATTCAGGATTTGACGATTTTGAGGACTTCAATACAGCACCCACCTCTGCGGTTGAAGCCCAGGACGACTTTGGAGACTTTGAGGAGTTTGGGGAGTCCCCGACTGTGACAGCAAGTTTCAACAATCAGGCTCTTTTGAGAACCCCATCTGAACGAGACTGGCAATCCCTCAGATTAGACCCACTACCAGGAAGATCAGAATTGGAGGCAGAGATACATAGAATTCTGGAACCTCTTTGGGCAGATGAGGACTCAGCAGTAACAACAGACGATCCCATACGAGAGATAGAGGGCATAGCGCAGATATTGGTGACACCGGAAAGGTAAGTATCTTATCTTGCAATCGGGCTAAGTGTGCTTCATAACGACAGTCGGGAAATGTACAAAGTACTACTACAGACACCTCCGCCTACCAAGCCGCCAAATTGGATACAGTCACGCATACGCCGACAGCATCTTATTACCCTCGGCATACCCGTTAATTTGGATGAAATTCTACCTCGAGCAAATAGCAAACATTTGCCACCACTGGAGATCAACACACGTTCCAGTTCTACACCACTCCCTGTCAGTGGACGAAATTCGTTCTCAGTATCCGCTCAGCCATCGCGGTCGGGGACGCCTACTTTACGACAGAGCTCTGCATTGACACAATTCGGCCCTAAACCCAACCTGGACATGGATAAAGTCGGTTCTCTCCTCCAATTAGATATGAGTGCGCGAATTCATGCTTGAGTCAAAACGATTCAACTGAGAACCTCTTAGAAGACCTTAATATCCAGCCACTTGGCGTCCTAGAACGGCATCTTACTGATATCAAAACTCAGACAGAAAACACTTCTCGCCTTCTGACACATCTTCTACAAACGAAAGACGCCCTCCAGCAGGACTCGGAGACATATAATGGGTTGATTGCAGAACTAGTAGGTGAAGCGCAGAAGATGAAGTCAGGAAAACAGCGGACAGTAGGGAATAGGCGTAGTGGAGTGGTTTGAGAATTTATACGTGTATCACCTTAATGTTTCAAAAGGGGTTACAGATTTTGTATACAATTTGTCTCACGTGATCATGCATGAAAAGATATGTACCAGCCTAATACAAATCTCAATGCCTGTCTTTGTTGTATATTCATAAGATTGGACTCTTTACTCTGTTGTTTTACAATGAACATCGCCCATTCACTTCCTTCAACTGTTACTAGCGTTGGTTTCTCGTTTTTGACTTCGCAAGATATTCGTCGCATTTCCGTCAAACAAATCGTAAATTCTGTACTTCTTGATGATCTGAATCGACCTAATATCGGTGGACTCTATGACCCTGCTCTCGGGCCAAGCGATCGTTCGGATATGTGGGTTCATGAATTTTTTTTCGAGCATTAGTTCAACCGATTCAACAGTTGCGCGACTTGCCATCTCACATATTATACCTGTCCTGGACACTATGGCCACATTGAGCTCCCTGCACCAGTTTTCCATCCATTATTTATGGGGAACATGTATAATCTTCTGCGAGGATGCTGTATGTTCTGCCATCATTTCAAGATGAGTCGAACAGTAGTAAGTAGTTGCTGCCCGAATTTTAGTTTTTCTCTGATATCCATTAGTTATGTCGATATATGGCCAAACTTCGGCTATTGGAGCGAGGGTTGCTGGAGGCTGCGCAGGGTATAGAAGATATTCAGCTACGAGTGCGGAGACGGAAGACAAAAACTAAGGCCGGAGAGGACGAAGGAGACGTGGAAGGAGACGTGGGCCTTCCTGATGAAACTCCCCTAGAATTCATGACACGAATCAACCTCTACGTTGTCATTCACCTGTCCCGAGCGAAAAACAGTACGCGCAATGATTACAAAGATGCCCTGGTGTATCAAGCCCGCAAAGAAGTGATCAATGAATTTCTCAAGAATACTATTCTCAAGAAATGTCAGAATGTAGACTGCAATTCGTGCGTTGTACTCTTCTTTTTCATAGTTCTTTTGACGTTGCTATTCACTTAGAGTCGGCTATACATATCGCAAAGAAAGCCATACCAAAATCATTGAATACGACCTCTCTCCAAAACAGAAGGGCACACTCACGAAAAAGCGTCCCAACGTCCTGTTGGCGGAGAAGAATGGCGATTCCGCCCTCTTACAGCAGCAGGGACCTACTGCTGACGCTGATGTCAATATGGGTAGTTCCCAAGCAGGAGAAAGCGAAGAGAAGGAAGAGGAGGAAGATGATGACGTTGAGACCAATCATATCGAGAAGAGCATATTTGAGACGGACGCTAAGGATGGACAACTACCTAGAGCAGCCAATGGTAGGGTGAAGACTACCAGAGGTCGCAACGAACGGGTTGTGGCGCCGGAGGAATGCCGCGCACACCTGCGTCGTCTGTTCCGCAATGAAGCTGTCGCCTGTTCCCTAATTTTCGGGCGTCATGGCCCCCTTTCTCGCGAAACATTAGGCTATGCCTCCGCTGACATGTTTTTCATGGAGGTCATTGCAGTTTCTCCGACGTGTTATCGACCACCAGTAAAAATGGGCGAAACAATATATGAACATCCCCAAAACGAGCTGTTGTCCCAGATCATAAGTACCTCATATCGTATGAGAGATGTCAACGTCGAAGCTCGAACTCTACAACAGAAGAAAGACGAACCCAGTGATGAGGATGCACACAGAGAAGTCCTAGCCTCACTTCTCGAGCTTCTTGTTCAGCTGCAAGTAAACGTCAATAGTTTCATTGATAGCAGCCAAAACCCTCAGCATATGAGAAACGGCAAACTTCCTCCGCCTGGAGTGAAGCAGGGCCTGGAGAAGAAGGAGGGTCTTTTCCGTAAAAACATGATGGTGGGTTTGATTTTACTTTTCAATCGAGTAATATTCCAACAGCATGATAGGGCAAGCGTGTCAATTACGCTGCACGTTCTGTCATTTCGCCGGATGTCAACATTGAACCCAACGAGATTGGTATCCCTCCTGTCTTCGCGAGGAAGCTCACCTTCCCTGAACCTGTCACTCCTGCCAATTTCCACGAAATGCGCCAACGAGTGATCACCGGTTCACACGGTTACCCAGGAGCAAGCATGGTTGAATATGAAGACGGTCATCAACAATTTTTGGTATCCATTCCTTCTTGACTGGGATCCAAACATTAAAATTTGTGTCAGGACAAACTTACTGTTGAACAACGAACTGCCATTGCGAACCAGCTACTTACACCTCAAGAAGGAGAACGTGCAGGTCTTCACACACGCACACCTGCAATCAACAAGAAGGTGTACCGACACTTAAAGGACGGAGACATTCTCATCCTCAATCGCCAACCAACATTGCACAAGCCGAGCATGATGTGCCATAAGGCAAAAGTCTTGAAAGGAGAAAAGACGATTCGCATGCACTACGCCAACTGGTATGTTGCAATCAATATCGATCGAGCTTGAGGTACGACCAACTGACATCACCCAGTAATTCTTATAATGGTAAGTTGTCCCTTAATGCTCATTGACTTGATGCATCTCTTAATTGACTATAAGCCGATTTTGACGGTGACGGTAAGCTTATCCACTGAGATGATCTGGACCCATGCTAATCTATCTCTAGAGATGAACATTCACTTCCCTCGTATGTGTTTCTATCTTGGAGCAAGAATCAGCCTGACACAGTTGTGTTGTAATATCAGAAAACCATGTGGCTCGAGCCGAAGCTATGATAGTCGCTAATACGGATAATCAGTATCTCGTTCCAACATCTGGCAACCCTCTGCGTGGGTTGATCCAAGATCATGTTGTTGCTGGTGTTTGGATGACAAGTCAAGATACTTTCTTATCTCGAGAGGAATACTTCCAATTACTCTATGGAGCTCTCCGGCCTGAAGATGAAGACTACTGCTATACGGGTCGTCTAGAGACATTACCTCCAACAATTTGGAAGCCAAAACCATTGTGGACGGGAAAACAAATTGTGAGTTAGTCCTACTCTTATTTTCAGCAACTAATTCAAGGTATGAAGATTTCGACCATTCTCAAAAACATCACTCCGCCTCAGTTTAAAGGCCTCAATCTAGATGCAAAAACCAAGGTACCAGGTTTCCTCTGGGGAGAGGATTCCAAAGAGGACAAAGTAGTCTTCATGGATGGGGAGCTCCTTTGTGGTGTCCTCGACAAAGCAGCGTTTGGTGCCAGCGATTATGGCCTTGTACACTCGGTCTACGAGCTTTATGGTCCAGAAATTGCTGGGAAACTTCTTGGTATTCTTAGCCGTTTGTTCACTAAGTTCCTACAACATCGAGCCTTCACATGTCGAATGGATGATTTGGTTCTAACCCCAGAAGGAGATCGGAAACGGGACCAATTGCTAGAAAAAGCTAAGTGTTGGGGTACAGAGGCGGCTATTGATAACTTCCCATCCCTCAAAAATATACCTACGAAGGAGATTCCCTCGTATTTGGAGGTACTCCTTCAAGATGTATTACACGACGACACCAAGATGGCTGGCCTTGATATGACTGTAAAAACCAAGCTCTCCAAACTCACCACCTCCATTTCCGATGCTTGTCTTCCAACGGGTCTTTTGCGCAAATTCCCCAACAATAACATGCAAACCATGACCCAGTCTGGTGCAAAGGGCTCTGCGGTCAATGTACGTCAGATATCTTGTGGTTTGGGTCAACAGGAATTGGAAGGTCGTCGTGTGCCTGTCATGGTTAGCGGAAAGACATTGCCGTCGTTTCGGCCTTTTGAGACCAAAGCAATTGCTGGTGGTTACATCGCAAGCCGCTTCCTGACTGGCATTAAGCCGCAAGAATTTTACTTCCACTGTATGGCTGGACGCGAGGGTCTTATTGACACCGCTGTCAAGACGTCTCGATCGGGTTATCTCCAGCGCTGTCTTATCAAACATTTGGAGGGAATTCGTGTACACTATGACCACACGGTTCGAGGGAGCGATAATTCGGTGTATCAATTTGCTTATGGAGGAGATGCACTTGACGTGACGAAGCAGAAGCATTTGTACCAGTTTGACTTTATTGCCCAGAACGAAGAGTCATCGGTTATGCGCTTGCAACCAGGTCGTATGGCTGATGTTGTTGATAACACTACGGCGGTCACATACATGAAAAAGGTGCTCAAGAGATCAGCGGAACGTTCGAAGAAAGGCCATCCGTCAAAGAGAGATAAATATGATCCAGCAATGGCCAAGTATAACCCTAGCATATTTTTGGGTGCAACGTCCGAGCAATTTGCACTGTCTGTAGACAATTATTTGAAGACGAACCCGAATAAGTTGTTGGAGATGAAAGGGGAAGAAGAGTTTGTGAAAAGGAGACACGAGAAAATGTCTACACATAATTTCAAGATGGTGATGAATGTGAAATATATGCGTAGTTTAGTGGAACCTGGCGAAGCGGTAGGACTACTAGCGTCTCAAGGGTACGTTGCTACTCAGTTTGTTATATCCGCTTACTTCTGGGTACAGTGTTGGTGAACCATCGACTCAGATGACTCTCAATACGTTTCACTTCGCTGGTGTGTTTATAAGAGACGCCAAAATGCTCCAAATCTGACTGTTTATAGGACATGGTGCCGCTAACGTCACTCTTGGTATTCCTCGCCTCCGAGAAATTATCATGACAGCATCGGAGAAACCAAAAACACCCTTCATGACCATGAAAACCCGTCAAGGTATCTCTCAAGAAGATATTGATATTTTCTGCAAACATGCAAGTCGTATCACCCTCTCTCAAGTCGTTGAGAACGTCGTTGTACGAGAAATTTTCAAGGTTAAAGGCAAAGCCCGTCGTACCATCTTTAACATTGACATCAATTTCTTCCCTCCAGAGGAATACACAACAGAATACGACGTTAAGCCAATGGAGATTCTGAACGCATTTTCCAGTCGCTTCCCTCTCATGCTCAAGAAGGAGATTGCGAACGAAATGAAGCGATTAGATGCTGATCTGAAAAGCCAAATTGCAGAACTTGGAAAGGGAAAGAAGTCTAAGGAAAAGGAAAGTGCTAGTGACGATGCAGATGACGACGGGGAGGCTCCTAGAAAGAAGAAGGATGACGATGAGGAGAGTGAGGTTGGTGATGGTGATGCAGATGACGACAAAAGAGAAAGACAGAAAAAGCAAAAGGTATCGTACGAGAGTGATGAAGAACAGGATGAAGGTGAAGGCGAACTCGATGGTGCAGAGATCGAAGCTGCCTACGCCGAGGATGATATGAATGTTGATGAAGGCGAGAAGGCAAAGAAAAGGAAGAATTCTACACTTGAGGAAGAAGCCGATCGTGTGGCTGACTTATTCATTCAACATTTGCTCCATGCATCATCATTTGTGTTCGCGCCATCTCAGTGCAACTTTGAGTTAAAAGTAGGCTTGAAAACTGAATTTGTTATTACACGCTAACGAAGATTTATCTAGTTCACTACCGATATACCAAAGCTCTTATTCGTTGGCATCGTGGAGAGAACTTGCCGTGCCACCGTTATCCGGGAAATTCCAGGGATAAAGGACTGCTTCCAGATCAAGGGTGACAGCAAAAAAGGGTCTGAGATCAAAGTAAGTCATATACATCAAGATCACACTCCTTTGCTGATGACGATGACCTTCCGCCCATCCATGTGCTTAGCTCGCGACTAATGGATCAAATTTATGTGGCATCTGGGAGTTTGCAACAAGCTCAGGGGAGAGCATCCTTGAGGATGAAGAGATCTATTCGAACGATATTTATGCCATTCTAAAAACATATGGGGTTGAGATGGCCCGTGCAGCTATTTTGCGAGAGATAGGGGATATTTTTGGAGCTTATAATATTCAAGTAGACAGGAGACATCTAGAGCTGATTGCGGACTACATGGTGCGTCATCACATGGGTGGGGGCTTCTTTCCTTGGCTGGGAACTGACTAGGGACAGACATTTGAAGGGGGTTATAAACCGTTCAATCGGAAGGGCATCTCGAGCAACCCATCGCCGCTTCTCAAGGCATCTTATGAGACAACCGCAGCATTCCTCTCGGATGCGACGCTGTACGGAGACTTTGACGACCTCACAACGCCTTCGGGAAATCTGGTGCTTGGACGGCCGAATGCTACTGGTACAGGCGTATTTGACGTCGTCATGCCAGTGTGATATCAGGATCGCTGGCTCAGAAAGTAGAGTAATGGATAGACAATGGATAGATTACGGATCAGGCGACACGCGTAGTCAAGGAATGTGACATATTTTAATTGCATCGAACGCGTTACGTCACGATAACGTGATATCGTGAGAAAAACAGGGGTGTGGAGCCGGATCCATTGTTCAACTTGATAAGTATCTTTCCCCTTTCCGTTCTTCCGCAATTATGTCTCCGCTCCCTTCCTCCTCATCCTCCAAGTCTTCTCGAAATTCCTCCTGTTGCCCTCGGGCTCCACTCCAGGAAATGCCTCTGGAGCCGTTTCTACTTCCATCCAATTCCTCAAAATTCGGAACAAGCACAAAGCGCCCAGTTTCTCCGGGCACCTCAGTCCTTTACAGCCCCGCAAAACGCAGAATTCTCAACCAAGAAGGTTTATGTTCCCTCACTACGAAAGCCTCAGCTTCAACCCTCCCCACTGCATCCTCTCAGACCAGTAAAGCATCACAGCATCAGCGATTTACAGACGCTTTGATGGGTCCGGATAGTCCTGCACGAAAATTGGACTTCGGCACGCCCAAGAATGCTCTTGGTAACAAGGCGCCTGTGCGGGTTGCTGTGAACGAGAAGCTAGAGATGTCACCTGAAGTCAAAGTTGGGATGCAGCCGTGTTTGAGAAATCACGAAATAGCTGAAGACCATCTTTCAATTTCCCGAAGTACATCTCAGTCTCAACTACAACCACAAAGCTTGGTCAATCATGCTTCGCTGACCTCATGGTCGCAACCTCCTCGCCATCTCGACTTCTTACCAACTCCACGCGACGTGCCTCCCCCTGTCGATCCTCAATCAGAGCACTATCCTGGTTTTGTAGTGTATCAAGACCCTTACATCTTTATCCCAACCCTACGGCTCACGTCTTCTGCTTTATCGCCCGCATCGAGTGCAGTCCTTGCATTGTTTGACGAGGAGCCTGGTGATATTTCTGACACGGAATTCATTGGTTCAAGGGAGCAAGAACTCGTGAAGGAGAATCTTCCACCGCGAAGGAAGGCTCACAAACTCTCTGTGGGATCTGTATCGGAACTATTCCCACCCTCATGCACACCCTCATGTACCAAGTTGTCCTCAGAGCCTGCAACACCGTTGAGAGAACATTCACTGAGGGGGGAGAATTTGACAGCCAGGAAATCCACAACAGCCAGGCTCGGTCCTGGCACTGGTCTAAGGGCACAATACTTTCCTTCTAAAGAGGACCAATCTTCCATGAGAAGGATTCTCGAGGAAGAGGTTGACGGCGAACAAGGCGATGATTAAGAGTATTTTATTTTCGCACTCGAATCTGCCGTACTCCATTCTTCTTCTGATCTCTATCGCATCATTCCACATTATTCAGCATCTAAATCATCTGGCCCATATCCACGCTTTATCCATGTTTGCACTTTGCAGTCTCCCTTGTCGACTCCTGAGCAGATCTTTTTTGTTATTTTCTCCATTATTTTCCGCGTGTCTACCGTTATCCGGGTATCTCTCTCTTTTTTTTTCCTCCCAGTGTACTCTATTAAATTTTTTACATGACACGATTCCTTTTGTTTCCATTTGCCTGTCCTACCCTCCTTTTATCTGACCTATGAAACTCGACATCTGTTTTTTGACAACCTGGTGGTTCTCATTTCGATCTCAGGAAACCACTCTTTATATATGTATTTTGGCCTGTTCGCATACGCATGGTGTTCACAGTTTTATGTTCGTCGAACAAGGGTTGTTTATGACGTAATGGTTTCTGCGTGTGAAGACATGTCAAAAGGCGCAGTAGCTCCAATACACAATTCTGAGCACTGGTTTGATAACTGCGTTGTAAGTATGCAAGAGACCCCGCTTGCTGGATTATTAAACAATCCTTGGAAGACCAGATGTTACTAATCAACTTATTAAGACCAATTACCCGTCGTTCCCTCTTCACTGCAGCGTCCCTAAGGGCCACTGCTTCCCAGGCGCCTAACCAAGGTGGAGATACTGGTAGTGTCCAACACAATAGTGACACCTATGCAAAGGAAGTAGACACCTCGCCTGCTGCAGATCAGCAAGTATACAGGATCGACGAACTCAATGATAACGTGCAAAAGCCGTATGAAGCTCCATCTGGTGAATTCAGTAGGACAGGTGCAACGTCGGCAGAGTACGCGACCATGAGCAAGAGTGGTCAGCCATATGCACCAAAGGAAGAAGGAGAAAAACAGAGATATGGAGGGACAAAGAGCTGGGCAGATGACAAAGGCCCCCAGACTAGTAAACCTGGAGAGGGACCAGCTGGGAGTGATGCTGGAGGAAGAAAAGCATAGTACTGAGAGTTAACCAGATGGCATTGTTCTAGAATAGTGTTTCTTTAGGTGGTTATATAGCAATGTTGCTCTCACTTTTTTGTTGTTGTTGTTTCATCCTATAATCAGCTACTGTCAGTGGTGGGAACATAAGACTGGTTTCCGGCTGGCGAGATAATCAAACTCATTTGTCACTCACTTGTCATGTGCACGACATCAGTTTCGGGAATTGGACGATCCCAGAGACAATATGACTGAGGTCAGGCTCATGGTGGTACAGCCGGATCTTCTCATTTTGTAGCAGGACTCCAATGACGTCTCCGAGTATATTTGGGACATGATTGAGATCACAGGGCTGGAGTAGTAGGGCTGTTGTATGGTGCTCACTGAAGCTTTGAAAGATAAGATAGCGCGATAAACACCCGACAACTCTGAAAATCCACAAATGTTACAATCACCTTCTTGTTGAAATCCATATAATCAGAATGGGCCGTAAACAAAACCGCACTGAATCCCCTTCTCCTGTCCCAGGACTAGAAGCAGCAGTCGTAAAACCTGCTCCTCGGGCACCCGTCCAAGTTCTCTATTGTGCTGGTACGTTGTCGTCCATTATCAGAATCACCAAAACTTATCGATCAATGTTAGTGTGCACATTTCCAATCGAATATTGCGAGTTTGGAAGTAGCATAACCCGATGTAAAGAGTGGCTCAAGGAAGTCAATCCAGAGCTCTTTGATGGACTCTATTCTGACGGTGAGTGCAAGAAGGTCCACCTTCGCCATTGAACTAACATAACCTATGCATTGACAGAGGCGCTACAAGCAAAAATTGGTACTCTAAGTCTTGAAGCACAGGCAAAACTTGAGCAAGATACAGCCAAAAAGGAAGCCAAGGCAGAAGCCAAAGCTGACGCAGCACTCAAGAAGAAACTTGCATCACAAGTCATGATCAAGCGCATTGAACGTACGAAGCGGAAACATGTCACCTCTATTCAAGGCCTGGAAGCCTTTGGCATAGATCTCAAAAAGGCCGCGAAGCAACTTGCGTCAAAATTTGCTACAGGAGCTTCAGTGACCAAAACACCGACAGGTGCAGAGGAAATTGTCGTGCAGGGTGATGTCGCTGAAGATGTCAGGGAATTGCTTGAAGAGGGTGTTGGGGTACTTAAGGGCGTCCCACCAGACAACATTGAGATCACGGAGGAGAAGAAGAAGAAGGGCAGCGACTAAAACTGGGAACTGGTGTCACAAACTTTGACGTATATGTGTATATTAGCCTGACACAAGACTCGGATTTAGTTTCAAAGCCATGAATAAGCTTCTGACGCTGCAGTTGATTCCAGAGGATCAGTCATCTACTAGATATAGCCTGCTTACAAACAAAACGATCAGACATTAGAAGTCTACATCCGGTCCAACGAGGAAGAAATTTCCTGCAACAGGGTTACCCAAGGCCGTTTTGGCAGCGAAATCGGTGATATTAAAATGTTGCCTGAAACTGGTACCCGGCGGAATTGTACCGTTGAAATAGGCTAATCCTGTCTCTTCGAAGTTATCCGGCTGAACGTAAACAAGAATAACATATCTAGTCGCCCCGAAATTCCATGAGTCCTGATTTCCTTCCAGCACCTAATTAATACAACCGCTTACCGATGAGGATCGGATCCAGCTGGTGGGGAAGGATGAAAGAACTCGACCAAGGCAGAGCTCACGTTCGTCAACTGGACACTATTTTCGACTCCTTTGAGGACCTTTGAATGGTCCACCACAAAGCCCTGACCAATAAAGTGTAGAAATTGGGCAATGCTTGGATTTTGTGGGGTAAGGGCATCTGGGTCAACAATGGTAACCACCCAAGTAGACTTTGAAGATGCTAGATTCTTGTCGTGAGAGGAAAGGGACCATTGCGGTGGCTGGTCAGTCTCTGGATGTGCAGGCTTAATCTTTTCGACCTTCGCAAGTATGACAGGTTGGAAAAACTCACGTTCCGTTGTAAGCAATATACCTGGTACAACCTTGACGTCTTGGTCCGTTACGGGATCCATGAATAACGCATCAATGCCAATTCTAGGGCTGAAACTGGGAAGTACATCAGGTACGATATGGGCTTTCTCGAAGGCTGCAGTAACATTATCCAAGCAGGTCGGAGAATGAGGTTGAAGGCGGGGCAACACGTGTGCCTCACTTAGAGCGCCCAGAACCAAGATTGTGGATGTCAAAAGAAACATAACTGATATAATATTTCCACAGCGTGTAATCTTATATCTCTGACGCTTGAGAAGATGAGAACGGCGTTCCCAGCCATCGTCGGTACCAACGACCTTCGCCTGGGAATTCCAGTACTTTTTCCTACACAAAAGGTGTTGCATGCGAAGAAGGAAGCCAATCACCTTTGTTTTATATCCTTCCTTCGGAAAATGAGTTTTCAGAAGTGATCAAAAAGAAACAGGCAGATTTTTCCTATGAGTGGCCATTTTAGGAAGATTTGTTCAAATTCTGAATATTGGCCAAAGACTTTGACAAGATGTCTCTGTGTACTGAAAAGGGACCAGGGAAGACACAGAAAGAAGTAGGATCGAATGCCTTTCTGGAGCTCAGCTTTGATGATGGCGGTATGGTGTCGTATGGTGTCGTGTTTCCAGTCAATTTCCAGCATGGATCCTGGACAATGACAGTCACTATGTTCACGAGCATCGCAGCTTCTTTGATATCAATTCTTCGCGGTGAAGAGGCACAGTAGCTGCTCCCAGGTGCTGGGTGCCGAAAAGGATTTCTAGAATTTCTCAGGCTTCAGTCCTTCCCTAAAGATTTTTGACCTTATTGGGTTGCCTCCGGAAATAGCTGTCTATGAGTCCCAGAACTTTATCCATTAGATCTACTGTCTAGTTTTTTCACTGTGTCGTGTCGGTTCCGGTACATCTGGGTCATCCAAGCTTTTTTATTGACACTTCATCTAGCCGTTGTCCGATGAAAACTCTTTTTCAACGATTCCATGTCCTCGTTTCAACAACATTTGCCAATAGTGTCGATAACAAAGGACTTAATTCGAGGTCGGGTTCAGAGTCAAGGAATGAGTCAACAGGAAAAACCAGGAAGGCTGTTCCAAGGTAGAAATTCTATACTCTTGACACCAATTTAAGACGTGGATAAGACAAGTTTGATTGCTCAGCTTTCATTTTTTGAAAAAAGTGATCGTCGTCGTTGATTAATGTATACAACCACAGACTGCGAACGAGCACCGTGTAATAAATTGTTGATCAAAAAAAAAAGATTAGTGCATACACAACTGGTCAGGTCTTTTTTACTTCCTGCCTGAGTGTTTCTTCATAAGCACTTCTACCTCTTGACACTCTTGTTTTCCTCTCACGCACACTACAGTTGCATCATCCACATCACCATCCATATCCGGGACAAGACATTTTATGTCTTCTGCGTTAGGACATGAGCATTCTGCCGGGTGTCCCACACAATCCAGGGTCAGGGGACAGAGGTAACGCGCACATGAGACTGGCCAAATGAAGTCAGTGAAGGCCAGATAAAAAGTCGGATGCATACCACTTTCAGCGTAAGCAGAGAACTGAGAACTGCTGGATCTGTGTTGCTGCTGATGCTGCTGATGCTGCTGGCCACCATTGAACATGTTGAAAAAGCCCTCAAATTGGGCTAAAGCGGTGTGTATTTGGAGGAAGCAGATAAGCACTAGCAAGAGGGTGAAGCATGAAAACCGTGGATTTAATCCTGACATGGTCACCTTGAGTTGCAGAAATTGACTCTGGAGTTGAAGATACGGAAAATAAATCCATATTCACGCCTTTGTTGGTATTCGTGCACGTCGTTCGATCAGAATAGAGCACGTGACGGTTCTTCCCTCGAACCAATCTTGCATGCCCTTGTGGTCACAATAGGGTCGAAACCCGAGCTCACATCCTGAACGATTGCAGCCATTTCACCTACAAAAGTGACGATCGCATGGTGGTCAAACACTTTGTCCTATTCTTAACGGACAACCCTGGAGCGTTTGCTTGGTCAAGTAACATCACTTAACATGGGGTGTTATCACGGAGTCACTGAGTACTGCTCCTTCATTCCTGTTTTCTTCTTCTTCTTTCCCTCCTTTCTCACTTCTCTTGTGTCTGGATCAGTTGCGAGCGATCTGGGGCTTTGCTTTACATTTCTCATTAGGTTTCTGTGTGTACTTTCGGCCATGTATTGTAGGGTACTAGGTACTTTACCGCGGACTGCGATCGAGTACCGCGTTATAAATTTATGAATTAAAAAAATAGAGCACGTGACAATATCATCTAGATCAAACAACACGAACAAAGTAAACACAAAGTAAACCCGTCCCTCGTAATGTCAATACCTCGACCAGCTGTGTGTTTACAGTCTTTGAAAATGAATAGATGGCTTGCTAACTCTATATGGCACAGGCAAAACTGCCTCCAGGCGCAAATCGTATCTTGTTTGTCAAGAATCTAAGCTACAGCATCACTGGGGAGGACTTATATGATTTATTCGGCCGTTACGGGAGCATCCGACAAATTCGTATCGGAAATGAACAAAAGACGAAGGGAACAGCATTTGTTGTTTATGAAGACGTCATGGAAGTGAGTCAAGAAAATTTAATTCATTGCGTTTCACTGTACCTATTTGCATCTCTCAGGCTAAGAACGCTCTTGACCATTTGAACGGCTTCCATTTGCAAGAACGATATATTGTAGTACTATACCACATGCCCGCTAAACAAGATGCGGCTGCAGCAAAGGCTGATCTGGTCAGAAGAGAGGAAGAGCTCGTTCAATTGAAGAAGAAACATAATATTGGAGATGATTGATTTCATGGGATGTTTCTCGTAATGATATTACTCCTCTCTGTCTGACACGCTCTGTAGTTTCCCTGCACTTTGTTGTCATTTACACGTGCGTTGAGCAGGCCAATCTTGTACTTTGTAATCGGACGGTGGTTATCCTTGATGTATCCCATCCATTCATGCCGAGGAACGTCGTGCTATCATACGCTCGCAATCAGGACAAAACCTATCGATATGTGGCGAGTATTGTTGGGGATATTGGTGGCTCAATCATGAATCAATATGAGTAGTAAATGCATGAGCATCAAGGGCTCACTATTGCCAGCATGTCTGCTTGCATTTGGGTGGTTGACAGTCTAACGGATGTACAGGACTGAATTTGCAGTTGACGGAGTTACACAAAATCTTGATGAACGTCAGGGATACACCTTGTAATACAGGAAAGAATTCACTTCTTCATCTTGCTATTTAAAAATACAATCATAATTAGCTGTGCTTACGATAATCCATGGATTATCACAAACCAAATTGTGTGCGTGACCACATCTTTAAAAAACGCATTAGTATGGTTGAGTAGAAATGGTAGTCATGAATTGTACTTTGTATAGACATTGCGTACCCTGTCACAGCCCAGGACCTTTCTTCAGTACTGAAGTTCGATGGCCCAGCTGGTAGGTTGACTTACCTTCTCCAATGACACATCTTTTGACGCTGTAGTCAAAGGCGTCTTGGCCCCTTTTATATCACTGTTCTAAGCTTCTGGCCAATTCTTCGGCTCCAAGACACTTTCCTGAAGAACTGTAATTGCCTAGTGACAGTCTGATATCATTCGTACAGTTCCTTGTATATTGATAACCTTGTACCGATTTCTATTTAAAGGAGGTTGCCCATCGGATCGAGTGGTCTTGTCCCCTGATTTATTCATATGTTCATACAGGCAACTGATCGGGAAAAGAAATCGTTGGATCTATCCAGTAGGAAATCCAATGTTTGTCTGACGTGTGAGAATACCGAGCGCCAAATAGAGCTCTTCTCTCACATAGTATAGGATTGAGGATGTAGAATGACTTCTGGAAATGTATTAATAAGTACCCACGAGGGCATGAGCAATCGACTTATGGATCCTTAATCCAACCGGCCTGACACGAACCACATTCACCATGCACATGAACTGAGCCCCCTACTTTTAATTCTTGGTTGAAAAAGAGTGATATTAATGGAACTCATGTTTCTACTTCGAGACTATGCCAGAAGACAGACCATGACCTTGTGAGTCAATCCTTCTTGTACCCTTTGTAGACATTCATTACTATTATCAATCCTTCTGTGGTAGTCTTTTGATTCATTCTAGCATTGCGTCATTTTCCGGGAAAAACTAAAAGTTGACAACGATCGCCATGTGATACCTTCTTTTCTGCTAAAGGTGTATGTATTCTCATGAGAGAATGGTCGTGTACAGCAAATGAAAATACCCTTACAAGTACTTCTCAGGAGCTGAATCTAGGTGTGCCATCTCGGGCTAACGCAAATCATGTACATTGGCCTCGTCCGTGACTTGATAATCACGCTCCACAATGGGCGTAATTCAACTCGCGGTTATCACATGACCTACCACAGCATCACCAGGTCTGCACAATATCTTCGGTTACCACATCTATCGTAAGGCTTACAGGTCACTTTCGCTTTTACGGAAATTTCTGGATTAGAATCGAACAAATTTGGTGCTACCTTACAATACTTCTGATGTATGCCCACCTAAGGATTTGTAATCACTACGGCCTTCAATGCTGGGCGATAGAGGGACAAGAATGTGGTGGCTTCTCTTATCTAACCTTCACACGATGCTATCTGAACGGCAAGCGATACATTATTATCAAAAACTTAGTGGTGGCTTTAGCTCGCCTAGTTATCCATTCGCTTAAAGATGATGAAGACAGGTAACACTTAACACTTACTCCCACTTGATTACCCATCAGCGTTCAATTGCCGATGGCCATATTGAGGACGGGCCCGGGATCTTGCAACAAAAGAATTAACACTCGGTGGTGAATTTGAAATGTTCCTGTCCCAAGTGCCGATCAGCCATCGGCAAGGGAAGCTAGGACTCGTTTACACGATAAATCAGTAGACTATACATTACAAATAACACAGCAAATACGATCGTATTGACAACTGCATAATGAGATATCTATCATCGAAGGTGGGCGGATGGAACGTTTAAATCAACTCCGCAGCGTTAACAGGCATTTCATCCTGTTACAGAGAATTAATACAGAGGTTTGATATCATCAATCCAAAGGACGACGTACGATCTGTGTACTATAGAATTGTTCTATGATGCGATATGCTATTTCAGAATGATGGTCAGCGGAGACGTTGTACTTTACGCACCAATGTCACGAAGGATACGAACGTCATCAACTGTTACGAACTGGATATGAACTCAGTCAGAAGTCGACAGCATTAGATGAATCCAGATGACTTACGTTGATCGCCACACCCTTACGACCGAAACGTCCTGATCGACCAATCCTATGAATATAGTTTTCACGATTTCTGGACGCAAGTAATCTTAGCGAGTGCTTCCGGCCAACGGAAGATGTAACGCACGCAGGTAAATCATAATTAATGACTAGGGAGACCTGTTGAACATCAATACCTCGTGCCCAGACATCAGTCGTGATTAAAACTCGTCTGATTGTATTGTTAGTTAATGGTATAGACTCAATGACTTGTCTCCAACGTACGATGTGCCGTTACGGAATTCGGCCATAATAGCATCACGTTCCTTTTGAACCATATCTCCGTGCATTGAGGAAACGGTGAAGTTTGAAGCACGCATCTTCTCCGTGAGCCAATCCACCTAATGGAAGGTTTTAGGTTCAGGAGATATGACAAGGATGAGAGATCAACACACTTTACGGCGAGTATTGCAAAAGATGACAGCTTGAGTAATAGTGAGTGTATCGTACAGATCACAAAGAGTATCAAATTTCCAGTCTTCCTTTTCTACAGCAACGAAGAACTGTTTGATCCCTTCGAGTGTCAACTCGTCACGCTTGACAAGGATCCGGATGGGGTCCGTCATGAATTTTGTTGTCATTTCTAGTACGTCGTAAGGTAGTGTTGCGCTGAGGAGGACAACCTGCGTTGCAGGAGGAAGATATCGATATACGTCATATATTTGATCCTTGAAACCTTTGTTGAGTAGCTCGTCAGCCTCATCGAGCACGAGCATTTTTATGTTTCGTGTTCGCAGACTTCGTCGTCTGATCATGTCGAATACGCGCCCAGGTGTTCCAGAAACGACATGCTGACCATATTCAAGCTTTCTGATGTCTTCACCGATCGAAGTTCCACCAATGCATGCGTGACATTGCACGTTCATGTAGTCACCCAATGCCAGCACGACAGACTGGATTTGGGTAGCGAGCTCGCGGGTCGGTGAGAGAACAAGGGCTTGAGTTTCACGCACGGCAAAGTCGATAGATTGGAGGATGGAGATGGAGAAGGTCGCAGTTTTACCGGTACCAGATTGGGCTTGGGCAATAACATCACGACCTTGGGTGATGGGAAGAATAGCTCGCTGTTGGATAGCAGAAGGTTTTTCAAAATCTAGCGCAGGAACCTATGAAAAATTGTTCTGTTTAGTCTCTAATGACTCACTGTACGCGTATATGCCACGCAGAAGGTCCTCCTTCAGGCCTAGGTCATCAAAAGTAGAGATAACAGAGACGGCCTCAGAGGACTCAAATACAAGTTTCTATTGTATGACACTAAGTGTTAGATAGTTGTGAGGAGTGCACAGGACATACATCGTCGCCAGGGTTAATTCCCGACATTCTGGAATGGTTGTTGGAGAAGAGTCGGAGTTCGAAATAAATGCGGCAAGCAGTGAGGTCGGGCAATTTGAAATATCTTCAATCATGGACTCTGTCATCGAACTGCAACGCCAGACACACGAAGAAATAGAACGGTTTGAAGGCGCTCTTTATGATCTCCTTTCAAGGCCGACAACGGCACACGAGCGCAAGCTTCAGAACGAACACAAAGCTTCCCAGGTCCTGGACCGGATCACAACACGAACAACTGCTCTCAATAACCTCTATGTCGATGGAGACTCGAGAAAGGAAGAAATAAACAGACTGACTGCTTCTTCGAAAGCCGATGATCTCTCAGAATTTTATTCGCGGTTGGTGAAAATCCAGGAGCACCACAACAAGTATCCTGACTCTGCGCCAGGAATTGACCTGGAGCTTGCGTCATTTCTGGAGGAGCTTGGCCAAGAAGAAGAAGACTTGGATGTTGAGGATGATCGTACGTTTCCCCTGTCCACTTTATCGTCATTTACTGAGAAGAGGTCTCAGCAATTTCCCTCATGTTCTCGGGAGAGGAAGCATATGGCAAATACTGTGATTTGTACGCTAGTCACGTTGCATATACAAACCTCAAAGGTATTGGCAAGCGGCCAGGCTACCTCCAGTATCTGGATCTTCTGTTAGAGTCACCTTCCAATGAGGGACTTTCCAAGGAGACACGGTTGTCTAAGGAATACGAGTCGTGAGTCACACATTGTCCAATCATCATTCTAACCAGTTTTAACGCGAGTTTGGACATCATCCAAGATACATCAGGGATCTGTACAACTATCTCCTCTCATTTTTAAAGAGGACACAACCCTTGATTGATATTGAATCTCAACAAAACGAGGCTGCTTCGTTATTTGACAAGAAATGGGAGGCGAAAGAGTTACCAGAATGGGATATCGAAAAACGTCCCGAAACCAATGGAGCATCGGTGGGTATATGGTGTGCGGCATGTAAGGAGATTCTATCAAATTAATCTCATGGAACTGACTCGATGCTAGGCCAAAAAAATTATACCAAACAGACAGTCTATGATGCACACCTTTCCTCCAAAAAACATATCAAGGCTATGAATAAACAGGCTGCATCAGGGGAACCCTCGAAAAACCCCAACGGCTCATCTGTTCCTCCAGTTTCTGGTGCACAATCCAATTATCAACCAACTACCAAGTTACGAATAAGAAATGCTGCATACTACACGTATATGGCCATGACTTTATTGGTGTTATTGGCACCTATTATCAATGAAACCAAGTCCAACGTCGAGCGAAGATTCTCCCTTACTGCTCGAGAGCGTGAACAAGAACTTCTTGAACAATCTGTGTCTGCTGCACCTGCTGGTGCTGCGAAGGATGGTGCCGCAGAAGAAGAAGAAGAAGACGCAGAAGAAGAAGAGAGGATTTATAATCCCTTAAAGCTTCCGTTGGGTTGGGATGGAAAACCTATCCCTTATTGGCTGTATAAACTTCATGGCCTCGGAGTGGAGTACAAATGCGAGATTTGTTCAGACTATCTGTATATGGGCAGGTAAGTGCTTTTCGCTTGCATTTCATCTATCTTCTGATATATTTTATTCAGGAAAAACTTTGATCGTCACTTCCAGGTCTGTCCTGAGATCGGAAAATCGATACCATATACTGATTTGAGTCACAGGAATCCCGACATGCATTTGGAATGCGAGCCCTTGGGCTACCTAACACGAAGCACTTCCACGAAATTACCCGCATCGAGGATGCCCTCGCCCGTAAGCTCTACTGTTTCTAGCAGGAGCAAGTCTTCGTCTGATTTAGAATTCAGTTGCCGAAAAGCTCAAACAAGAAGGTCGACATGAAATTTTTGAGCAAGAGACGATGGAGGAGCTCGAAGATGACGAGGGTAATGTGTATAATCGCAAAACTTATGAAGACCTCAAGAAACAAGGTCTGATCTAACACTGTATTAATATACCGATGTTCTACTTGCTATGGCAATTAATTGTTTCTTTTATGGTGTTGGATCCTCCCCTGGACGCGCTGGTGGCTGGCGAAGATGTTGTGTACCAATCTGGACTGGTATTAAGGGTGTTTGCAACGCTAGCGCGGAGGTGAACAATTCTTCGTCGGAAGTAGTGGGCGATGCTGCTAGGGGTGAACTAGGTAATGACTCAAAAGGGTTTCCTTTGCAGTGCAGACCAATCTGCTGGATTTCCTCCACGGAAACCAATCCGCCAGGTCCATCTATATTTGGTTTCGATATGAGATCATTCAAGAGGAGCTACAGAGAGGGGCTTTACCCGGTATATCCCACCAAGCTTTCTCGTCTGTGCTTGGAGCCGGCACTAATAGAAAACCTAAGCAGACGCACTCAGAAGAAGCTGAGGGACCCACATTCACCAACAATATCGGGTAAAACGATACTAGCAAGTTTCTCGTCCAGATTGTCGTGCGCCTGCGTGCCGACAATATTTTCAAGTAGAAGTTGGGATAAAGCAGCCTTTTTCACAGTATTAACGACTCGAATGCCAGCCCTAAAGAAGGCAAAGACTGCACAAATGTAAGAGCTAGGTAAACTTGCTTAAGGGTCAAGCTGACCTGGTTTATGGTCGGACCCTTTTAGCTCTGCTCTAGAGTACACAGTGAGTTCAAGCGCTGAACCGCGGTATAAGATCCGGTCTTATCCACAGGAATGAGCAAGTCATTACATTGTCTCCTGAAATAAGTACTCACCTGTCCATGCAGGGATCCGCATCTTTTCGCTCGTATCATAATCATCTGTCCCTACGTTGTAACGGTAAGTCGGTCGGAACAGAAGGGGACCTTCCTTGTAGTCCATAAATGCCAGGTCAGCATCCATGACATAACGAAGCTATCCAATGGGGAGAAGTTTGAGCGACCACTATTGTCTGATGGGTTGGTCATACCTGATCTGCCGCAATCAAAGGGTCGAAGTCGTTGGTTTCCGCATACGTTCGTACAGCAGCATTATCCAGATCAATACGGTAATTGGTATCAGCAAGCCATATAATGTTTCTATGATGGAGAATGGAGCAGTGGAAACAGAACTCTCGAAGAAGGGAGACGTACTCATGGCTAGCTATTGTCTTCCCCTTCTGGAAATGAAGACCATTTACAATGGTTCGATAATCGGCATTTCGCTCTTCAACATTTGAATGCCCAGCCGCGAGATGCGCTGTAAGAAAGCAGAAGCTGGTGTCATGATAATCTAACCGGATCCCAACCGCGCCCTTGTTTCCGGACATTCCTCGGAGACCAGTCTGGCCAACGAACGATTTAAAAGTGCTCTGTATATGTCAATATTCGCACCTTGCGAGAAGTGCCTTCTACATTCCGGGTGACCGAAGTCAATTCCTCTTTTACGATAACGAACAGTGCGGTGCCGACCAGCTAGAGGCATTTACTTTAGCTGCTGCAAAGAGATTATTAGGAGATACACATGCCTGTTCACTTCGTAGCATAATGTAACGTGATTTTCTGGAGGATTTCCTTTCGATGTTATCCATGACTTTCTTCTCCCATAGCCGCCTAGAGTACAATTCATGCTATGAAAAGAAGCCAAAAAAATAGAGCTCACCGTTTCTCTGGGTCAGTCTGTACAATCTGTTGAGCAGTCAAGGGCACAATCTCTTGAAACCCAAGAACAATCATGTCCGGCCTAGAAGACATGAGCACTGACACAGGAAATCCCAAGGATATACATACTCTTGTGTTCCTTCTCCAGGGAACAGCCAAGGAATCAAGGACTCTACAGTCATCTATCAGAAGGTGAGATCAAACAACATGGTGCTGCCTGGCGGGCTTACTCTTCCATTAAGGTTCCAAGTGCCCACCATCATGCTAGCTTTCTTCACAGTGGAATATTCAGGCCATCTGTGAGTAAATATGAAATAGATGATTTTGCAAACCCGACCAAACGTACCGTCGATCAAGAGCTTTGCGAACGGTGTCGCGTACAGGATCAAAAATGGTGACCTGTTTTTGATCATTAAGATTACCCTGAAATCAAATATATTGAGCTGCATAATGCAATCTAGTTTTATTGATCTCACTAGAAACATATCGATAGCAATTTGTTTTCCTCTATCCTGAAAATTATTGATATATGCACGAGACACACTCTTAGTCGCGTCGGACAATAGACCTGATTATACGATTGATGCGGGTGTGAAATAGGCAAAATGATGCTTACCAGCTAGTGTTTGTTTTCCGCTTCGAGTAAAACTGGTGTTCAGGGCACCAGTACCTGCATATATTCTGGACAAGGCATCTCCATTCTCAGCCCACAACTCGCGGTGGTTTGTCCATAGCTGCATCGAGGCTAACCACTCCCGACGAATTAGCCCCAGATACTGTTCAAGTGTAGTTTTCGATAAAACATCTTCAACGAAATTAGTCCTATCCAGACTAGTCATGGCTAGGCATCAGATGCTTGGTCTATGCACGAGGACCGCCGTACCTACCAATCTAGACAGTTTGTCCGGAAGACACCCTTCTGCTCCCTGACGATCTCATCTGTTGAGGCATCACACATAGTGAAACCGAATTTATCAATGCTATCACTGATACTTTCCATTCTCCTATGGAAGGCTAGTGAACATAGGCTTTCCCGAGTTCTACCTCGGTCCTTCTACTCACGGTAGATTCCGTATTACACTTTCGTGTCCACCGATGCGAACAGCGTGATGAAAGTCGAAATTCGTGAGACTTATATTGTCTCCCAAGGCACTTCTGGCCATCGACAGATGTTTTGCGTAAGAGTTCCCCAAGAGCGCTTCATTTTCCTTTGTCCCCAGAAGGTTTATCGCATGTATGGATCCATAGTCCTCCATCATTTGGACAAAATGCCGTTCGAAAGCAGGTTGAGATGCGTGGGGCCTGGTCATCTGAATGCGCTGTCCAAATGTCTGTATTCCTTGTTGTTCCCAGAATACTGAAGGGAGTTCCCTTGTTTAAGGTAAAATGATGTATTTGATAGCTGAGATACATACACGGAACGCTTCCCCTGACCTGAACGTAGCTCGCGCAGTGTTGGTCGGTGCTGAAAATTGTCTCTGTCTGCCAATGTCTCAGGTATCTGCCTTGGGAGCCGAGAGACATGCCTACCTCAACAAAATTTGCACAATTACCGTCATCATCAACGCCACGAGTGTTGAATCGAGTCCCAGCACGCTTCCAGCTAAGTCGAGAAATAAGTGCAAGCGTTGCTATTGTGGGAGCACCATCTGTCAGCGGAGAACGAAGCGGCACTTGGAACAGGCCGATATAACCTTGAATGGCAAGGATCTAGGGATGATGGTAAATTTCTGTAAAAGATATATCTATAACCAATCTCATCGCACCAGAAATTGACATCGATCCATTTCTTCGCGTTCATGGAGATCGAGCCTCTCCCGAAAATCCAATAGACCGCGGAGGATATATTCGTTCCAAACAAAACGCTCATCAAATGTGTCAATGTCTCTTGATGAAACGGCATTCCGTGCCAACCGCACAGAAAGCCTGGAAGATAGGTCCCATGTTGGGTTTATTGCATAATAGAAAGTTCCGGACGACAGGATCTTGCTGAGTGCTAAGCAAGGATGCTCGAATACAGGAACAGCACTTGCATGAGTTTCCCTGAACGCCGAGTCGACGATTTCCGGTTCGAATTGAGGTTCGCCGAGCAGAGGGTCGTCCCATGCTGAAGAAGTCAAACTATAGAAGCAGACTTCATGTATTCTTGCTACCGATTCGGGCTTATGTACAGAAGGCCTCGTATTCCCAATATCTGTGGCGCTAGTCACAACAGCGAGAAAGATGTCTATGGACAATTTATATTTATAGCAAGTGAAGTTCGCGGTTACACACCATTCTCAACGCTGATCAGACCAAGACATCCTTTGATAGTCCTATTTGAAAGCTTCACAAGACTGCTGTGATCAATTTTCCTTGTCGAAAGAAGGACAACAATAACTTGGGATTCGTCCTGTCCAACACGAAACCGAAGTGCTCGGCGAGGACGACCTAGAAGATCATATTTTTCGTCTGTTATGAGATATAGAGTTCGAGGGTTGGTGCCAAGGTATAGGTGCATTACTGGTAGTGGTTTCGGTAAAATGTTTCAAGCGCGTTCCAAGCGCTAATCTCTTGGATGCATTTGTTTGTTCCTGACAACGCTTATCTATCTAACTAGAATGATATATTTATAAGTCAATTCGGAAAAGGTCAGACCAGTAACAATGTGAATAATTCTCGAGCCGAACGAGTGCCTTCTCCTGGATTCAACTCGAAACTATTGCATCCAACGGTTTCAAGGAATTCTATCCGTTCCTTTTCGCGTCTGCAAAGGAGAGAGCTGGAAGTACCCATACAATAATGAGCAGAACATAACGTAACATTACGATTCGTTTTGATAGACCGGATAGACTCCAGTGTGTATCCATTGTTAGAAGGATCTGGGATGCAGATCATTTCATTTCCGCCATCGGCATGCATGCTGCTGTGAGAAATAGTTGACAGGAAAGGAAAGAGCAATGGAAGCGTCTTCGCAGAAGTAGCGTAATCAATCACACGAACACGCTGAGACGAGGATAAGGAAGGAGCGAAGAAGGACAGGACATGATGCTGGAGTTCAGGAGGAAGAGACTTGAACTGGAAAGATGAACAGGCAGACATCCGACTATTCTGGTGAGGCTGTGGTAGTGTTTTCCTGTCTACAAATTCTTGTCTGCATCGACTCACTAAGAGTAGCGACCTAGCGTAGTGCAGAAGAATAAATGCCTGCTTGTGTACCTCTCGCTCGAGGTGACTATTACGAAGTAAATCTTTCTTGAGCAAAGTTACATAGCTTCTCCATGTATGAACATCGTCCCTCGTAAAGGCAACACTCTGGCTGCCTGACCCCTCCTCATCAGAGAGAACCTCTGGGCTTGTCCCTTTACCTTGTAGTTGATTGTCATGAAGTCCAACACTCTTAAGAGTATAATTTGAGTTATGGATGGCGCATATTATAGGTTTGATGCCCCGGAAACCCAAAGAGTTGCCATTGCATTTCAGCACGTGCAACCTACACTGAGAGGACGAGAGGTAAGCTACGATGGCCTTGCTCGACGAGGACGTTAGCCCCACAGAGGAGAGATGTAGTTCGCGAAGGTGAATCGCATTCAATGAAGATAGAAATTGAGCGAAGAAGTTATCGCAAAGGTATTTGTTTGCGGACAACGAAAGGATTTCCAAACGTGAGGAATTAATGGCTTCGACGAAGACCGAGGTGACCTTTGGTGTACCTCTGAGAGAATTCTAAGCACAAAATTGTCAGTGAAATACAGAAAAAAAAGTCGAAGCTGTAGTCTCACATGCTGAAGAAATAGCTTTCGAACGTGTTGGTTGTCTTTCAAGTATTCTGATATGACAAGAAGGCCATCATCTCCAATAATATTTGCATTCAGGTGAATCTCCTGGATATTGTATTCACTACCTTCTGAGGACAAGAAATTGAAGAGTCGGTGACAACCTTTATCTCCAAGTTCATTGTGACCAAGAATCAGCCTGTGGACGGATTTTTGGAGACGAATCATAGAAATAGCAGTATCTGCGCCTGAAAAAAATTCCTGGAGTCAGCCAGTAGTACTAATATGTCAGTAAACAGAGCACCCAACCTTCGATTGAACAGAGCCCTGCGCCAAGCTGGTCCACTTGCTGGTCTTGACGTGCTATGACGATGGCTCTAAGAGGAGATGATGAATGATCCATCGTGACTCGTCGGGCTTAACTAGAAAGAGATCTCAGTGGGAGAAAACCTCTGTAGGACTAATCCAAATAACTCAGCAGATTGACGTCACTGCAGTGTCGGAACATTCTTTACATTGGAGAGAGCTTCGCTACGAGCCATTCTATCGGACATCTGTAGGTCCCTCCCTCCGATAGCACGCCTCGCCATCAGATCAGAATTATAATTCGACCCGTAGTACATCAGCAGATACAATGCATGTGGAACTTTGTGAGGTAAAATCCCTAACTCTCTAAATATGTCAGTCCTTCTTGCCTATTTTAATCACGCAGTCACGTGAAACAAAATTAATACCAGCCTTGCTTTCAAGCGCCATGGCTGCTTTTGCGGGATCATGGGGATCTCTTCCAGTCTCGTTAACATCCTGGATGTAAGACGCAGAAAGCTTATGATATATCATTATTCATACATTTCTCAGTCTAGATGTTGTCCAATCAATGGGTTATGAGAAGATGACGCCCGTGCAGGCGTCTACAATACCTCTATTCATGAAAAACAAAGATGTCGTCGTAGAGGCTGTTACAGGATCTGGAAAAACTCTAGCGTTTGTTATTCCAATACTGGAGCGGCTCATCCGCAGGGAAACCCGTCTCCGAAAGAATGAGGTGGGAGCGCTCATTGTTAGCCCGACAAGGTAAGCTTAGTTTTCTTCGGTCGAATCATGAATTTTCATGGATTGCTAGGGAGTTGGCATCTCAGATTCATGCTGTGTTTTCTTTATTCCTGAAGTCTCAACCGAGCGAGAAGGATCCTGTGGACGAACCATTGCACGAAGAATCCCAGGGGCAACTGGGATTCCCCTTGCCTTTACTTCTTGTTTCCTCGAATCAGTCTTCCCCCGCTCAAGACCTTGAACGGTTTCTGTCGTCTGGAGCCGATATTGTCGTTGGCACACCGGGTCGTATAGAGGAGTTTCTGCTTAGGAAGGGTAGAAACTCCGTCAGCGTCAAAGAACTTGAAGTTCTAGTGTTAGATGAGGCGGACCGGTATGCCTTCTCTATTTCTCATTCTAGGCGTCAGGTATTGAACCTTCTCTAGCCTTCTTGATTTGGGCTTTCAAGAATCCTTGACACACATTGTAACCTATCTACCCAAGCAACGAAGAACAGGTTTATTCAGCGCCACAATGACGGATGCGGATGCCATGACAGAACTAGTGCGGGTCGGCCTGCGTAACCCTGCCCGAGTAACAGTAAAGGTACAAGCAAAGAGAGCCCATGGAATGGCTATCATTGAAGAAAGGCGAATACCAGCCAAGTATACTCTCCAACATATCATTCCTTGTTTCTTAGCTCATTTAAGCTTAGCTTACAGAATTACTATATTTCCTGTCATGCTTCAGAAAAACTCGTTCAATTATCCAGGATGATAGCCTTTGAGACCTCACAAAGACAATCCTCGAATTTCATAATTTATTTTTCCACCTGTGCATGTGTCGATTATTTCTACAAGGTCGGTGTCCAACAGGTGTTATCAAAATCTCTTTCTCAGCAGGAGTAGATCCTACCTAGTGTCTCTCCACCATCAATCACATTTTATTCACTCCATGGCCACCTCCCACCCTCCACACGGACCCGTACCCTCAATAATTTTGCGTCTGCAATTTCTATGCCAACACATCCTTCCGTCCTCCTCACTACTGATGTCGCCGCCCGTGGACTCGATATTCCAAACGTTGATGTCGTTATCCAATTCGACCCCCCATCAGATCCCAAGGCTTTCTCGCACCGTTGTGGTAGAACAGCTCGAGCTGGACGGAGTGGTCGTGCATATGTCCTCCTTGTCGGGCGTGAAATCGAGTTTGTAGGTTCGTTGGTGCATGGTTATTCTGGACATCGAGCTCATCGAGTGTCACATAGACTTCATGAGCATACGAAAGATTCCACTGAAGCCTCATGCATACATCCTCAAAGACTTATCTCTGACGAGCGATGATGACACGGAACGATCGCCTGACAACGAAATAAATGATCATCTTTCTAAAATTCGAACAAAGGTTTTGACAGACCGCGCACTTTCTGACCAGGTGAACTTGGGTTTTTCAACGTGCCATAAGCTTTCAGTTTCTAACTCAGAAAAATATGGATTTTCTTCAGGCAGCAAAAGCTTTTGTTTCCTTCGTTCGCGCGTATTCAAAGCACGAAGCATCTTACATCTTCCGTATTAAAGATCTTGATCTCGTTGGCACTGCCCAAAGCTTCGGCTTGCTTCGATTACCCAAGATGCCAGAACTTCAGAAAATCAGTAAGAACAACTGGACAGACGCCACTGTAGACGTGAGTTTCAAAGGACTCAGTCATCTTTATACAGCTCACCCTCCCTGTTTAGTGGGATAATTACGCATATGCTGATAAAGCCCAGGAAACAAAGCGTCTAGCTACAAAAATGGTTGATCAGGAAACGCTTAATAAGGAACGTGAGAAAGCCAGACAAGAAAGAGTAAATAAGAAAAAGACCAACACCTCATGGAGCCAACAGACGAACAGAAAGGAGGAGCGAGACAAACGTCGTGAAAAGCGGGAAAAGAAGAAAAATTGGCTCAAGGAACAGCGGTCGATGGAAACTGCAACGCCAGACAATACTTGTAACAAGCGGCTACATCCAGAACTCATAAGTAGAAAGGGTGATGAGGACGACTGGGATGATCTTGCCAAGGAAGAAAGGATGGCAAAAAAATTGCGAAAAGGAGAAATATCACAGCAGGACTTTGATACTGCGTTTGCAGACCTGTAACACTACTAGTTGATTTTTTTTTCGACTAGAATTACATATATTGTCAAAAAAAGGTTACAATCAAATGATACATCAGAGTGAATGAACAATGATCCAATAAATAACGGTCAGAATGCAAACTTTTGGATTAGTCAAGGGCTAGGGTTACGTTCTTACTGCTGCTGGTTGATTCGTCTAACTCGTAAAGCAGGACGCATCTCAATAACAAACATATCAGATCAAGTAGAACACAAAGAGGAAAAAAATCAACGTAGTGAGCGACTCACCAATTCAACAAATACAGGCAAAAGTTGAGGGATATGGACCAATTCGGGAGGCTTTATCGAACTCTCCTTCTTCTTCTTTCTATCAACCGCCTTGTTGACTTGCGGTGGCGAATAACCCTGCAACCGACTTCTTGTGTGATTCGTCCGACTCGGCGAACCCGGAGATGGTGGTAGAGGCTTGGACAACAATGATGATCTCATCAGAATCGGTGCGGCCGTTTGTGGTGTACTCGGTAAAGGGGGGACAGGAGGCACAGCATCGGCAGTTTGTTTCCGGGAACCGAGAGAAGTTAACGACTTCATACGTCTGAGCGACAACGACCGTCTGATACTTGGCACTGGTATCGAAATGAAAGAAGTCGACGATGAAGATGCTGGTGGATTTCTCAACAGGGTTTGATGAGTGGCAGGTCTCTTCATCAGCGGGGGTGTCATTGTAGATATTGCTTTCATGCCGAGAGCCTGCGGCCGGGCATGAGTCGCGGGGGCTGAACGTACCTCCTCCTCGCCGCTTCTTGAAATTATGCTCTCCTCGCTCTCACTATCCTCAACTCCACTGCTCGTACCTTCCTCATCAGTGGAATGATCATCATCACTCGAAGTATATGCATCGTCAAAGTCATCCGACTCCTCAGCAGCAACATCCAACGCATCACCATCTGCCAATTCTCCAAAATTGATCTCTCCGAGAACGTTGTTAACCAAAGTCCGAGTTGCCTCATCTTCAGCATCAGCGTCTCGTTGACCCTGAGCATTTCCGAATCGTCGACGGAGCTTATCCTCATACATCACCTTCAGTTTGTAGTGATACATTGCAACCTCGTCCACCTCCGACAAAATGTTCGTTCGCTCTAATCCTGTATGGGGAAGGAGAAACTCTAAACTCAAAGGATCACCAAGACCTTCGCGGACGACAGTCAAGAACATTTCGACCCATTGCATGAGGCTGTTGAATAGTCCCTCGCCTTTAGAATGAACTTTGTGAACAAAGTAGTAAAAGGATTGTTCGTGCCGCTGGATGAGGTCAATGAATGCTTGGACAGTGTGACTGAGGTCGCTCTGTATCACTGACAAATCGCGTCAGGATCATCGCAACTAAAACCATTCGATGGCCAAAACCTACTTTCTTCTACCTGCTCTACTGTTCTAATAAGATCGTTAATAAAATTTTGCAAATCACCTAACGAATCTGCAATACTGGCGGCCCGGTAAACCTGAGCCAAAGGAGAATAAAATATAGTAATAATATCCTTGAGTAATTCAGCAGTAAAACCCTAAGCAAACAGTCGACTTTGTGAACATCTTTCTTCAAAAAATAAAAAACGGGAAACCACCAACTTCAAATATAAGATCAATCAGCATCTCTCTATCCCGTAGTCTTGTATAGAGAAACGCGAGGACTTTGAGATCCTCCAACAACCACGCATCCTCATCTTGTGGACCGTCATCATCATCCGAATCAGCTAATGATTCGCGATGTTTCAGATAGTGTGCGTGCGCCTTGTGTGCTCTGGCAACTCTATGCATTTGAGGCCTCGAAAGCGCCGGCTGTTCCCCAGATCGAAGAATGACCACAAATATATTCATCTTTTCTGCAACTATCAAACACAAACGACCGATGATATGGATAAAGATCAAACACGTCGAGCGACTTACCTGAGTCGGCTTTGAACATTTCTTGGATCTCTGGGGATGCGTATACAAACTGTCGGACCTTCTCGCACATGACAGGGTCATCAACTTTGTCTTTCACAGCTTCGATCTCCTCCTGTAGCTGCTTTACTTCCTCCGTCAACGAACTAGTGAACATCCTAAATAATTGAGTCAAAATTAGCAAGCGCATTTACCACTTCGGAAAAAAATTTGCTTTACCTCTGCAATAAACTCTTGCCACCGAATGGCTGAGCAAGGAAAAGATCCAAGACACCTTGGGTTATTGCGTTGTGAGCCTGTCTTGCAAAGAAGATCAACTGGAGGGCATACTTACTCCTGATCATGCCGATAGGGTTACTTATCTTGAGTGCGGCCTTGAGCATGAAGTATGGCATAAGCCCGTGAACTCTTTTGAGCGCAGCAAGTGTTTCTGAAGCATTGTCGGAGGCCACGAATTGCTGAAACGCCGTCGATGCGAGCCTACATGGCTTCTATTAGAAATCACAGACAGCGAAATCAGTAGCCAGTTTACGAGATTCGTGCCCATTCAGTGACAGCTTGATAGTTGGAAGGAAGATCTCGAATATTGGGTGTCACTTTAATGATTCCAAATACGTTCGTCAACCCATCTGACCAGTTGACAAATAGAAATTCTTAGTTTTAAGGTTACGATGACTAAGGGCAATCGAAAACCCACTTTTACCCATAATATCACCTTTGACGCTCTTCAAAGCATCCCGCAACGCATCGACACGGCCCGCAATCTCTTTGGCAAACTTCTTCCGACCGTCTTCTCGCACTCGATCCGCCTCCTCTCGTCTCTTGGCATCCTCTATTTCCTCATTTGTCAACGTGATCGGATCACTGAGCAGGAATGATCTGAACACGGGTGATGACAACACAGTAGGCGATGCCATGAGCGTATGGAGATATGAGCGAAGAGTTAAGCGGTTCTTCTCTCTCGCTAAACGAGACGTGGATTCGGGAGCAGTCGGAGGATCGTAGGAATCGTTTTCGCTTGACACGGACAGACGTGGAAGGCTAGGTGTAATAGGACTCGCAACAGTTATGTGCGTCCTGTCCTTTTGAGGTGGCGATTTGATAAGTTCCTCGGGATGTGCTTTTGTAAGCTAATGATGATCACAATTAGAAAAAGCAGTTCCAAATTTCAAGAAGGTAGGATTAGTTACTTCAGTTGCCAAAGTCTTAAAGTCCCCATAACGCCGTGAGACATATACATCCTCATACCGTGATCTTCTAGTCCTTATCACAAATTCCTTACGTGAAACAGACAAATCAGATACTTCCACTACAGAAAGCTGATTTTCCAACTCACATCATGAACTCGACTCCTCACTCTACCCTTATCTACAACCGTCCTCACGCAGACCACGTTGATATTAAACCAGGCCATATCCTTCTTCACCCTCGTTTGTCTCCTCTTCGTCAATGCTTCTAATCTATCCAGGTCAACCTGCGTCAATCTAACCACTTCCTCCTTCTCAACCAATCTTGTCGCAGCACCAAGAAACAAACTCAAATTCTTCTCAGCCTTCTTCAACACTTTTTTCCTCGTAGCTTGTTCACCTCTGCCTTCATCCTCATCACCATCGTTCAGCACATATGAGGCCGACAAATTGCGCGAAATCATACTCGCTACAAAGGGTTGCAACTTTTGAGAATAAAAGTCCTTGGGGGCCGAAGCCATGAACGGAAACGTCAGCACGAATTGCTGAAAGATGTAGCGTAAAAAGGGCATATCAAGTACAGGCGCATCTTTCGGTGGAGAACTAAACGGTCGACCCAGATACGACAATGTGGACACATTCGGCCAGTGCGGGTTTGCAGTCGTGATAGCAGCCAGCTCTCGCTCGAATTGAAGTTTGACAAGTGATTTCTTCAGATAGTGAGCACGCAGGGGAGTGAGTTCATCAGACTGGTGGATATGAAGTGACTCGATAGGATTGGTCGCAACAGGTTTTAGATGAGTTGGCATTTTCTTTGTATGATCATCGTCGTCTTTGTCCTTTCCTTCATGAGAGTCCACTAGCAGGGGAGTAGCTTGCTGTATGGATGACCCACGGGGACTCTGCGACCGCTGAGGGGAAATTGGGTCCGAACTATGATTCACCATCGCATTCTGCGTCGAAATCATATGGCCAGGCGCCGGTGGTATACTGCGAGTGGGTTTCGGTGGAAGCCTAAGACTCGAGCGAGGCCGATAGACTGGGTATTGGGGAGTCGAGGAATTGTCCTGGGTAGGGGAATGGGACAGCGAGGCAGTCATGGGAGTCGATGGAAGAGGGGTAGAATCCGGCAATGAATCAGGCATGGATAATCGGAGACAGAAAAGAGCAACTCCTCTCTGCATAGACGTCAGATTATATAACAACACCATCAATCTATTAATATAACTTATTGCTGCTGCCCCCCCAACGCACTCCATCTCGCCCCCCAGCTAGTGAAAAACCGCAGTAACCATATCGGCTTGATTTCAGAGTGTTCAACAACACCCTCTCCTGCATCATCTGGTGGAGGCGGAGGCCGAGTTAGCACCGACCCTACGACATCCACTCGGTTTTCCTCCTCTGCTTCTTCCTCTGTTCTCCCCAGATAATCCACCAACCTCCTTTCACCATCCAGTTTCCATTGCACGCGATCATACATTCCATGCGCCCCATGTTTTCCCGAAGGTAGTCTTCTTCCACCTGCTCCAAACACTTTCTCTCTCAACTCAAATACTTTTTTCCTTGAAAGTGACGCCGTGTGCCATAATTCTGAGATGAGGAATTGAGCAGACTCGTACTGAAGTGTGTTCTTTGCCTGTGTAATAGAACTTGTCTGACGGACGTGTTCCTCAATTTCTGAAATGACACGAGCCCGACGTTCAATCTCGGTAATGGCGTCTTTATGTGTCTCAAAGTCATCCTGAAATGACGAGTTGGTCTCCTGGAGGGACGAGGTTAGGATCTAGAATCATTTGTTAAAATAACTTGAAGTTGTATCCATAGCACAGCTCACTTCGAGACATGCAACCACATTTCGTAAATGTTCCTCTCGGCGGGCCATGATCAGTACCTGGGCGCAAAGCTCAACATCTAGCTTCATCCGCTCAGGACTCAGGACTTGAATCGTGCGTAAAGAATCAAGATCGTGATAGCTTCTCCTACCCCTCACATAAATGTCGATTCAAACACTGAGCGGCAGAACAACATACCTCCGAGCACGAAGCATCTTGGCACTTTTCGAGCTACCTTGGTCACTTTCAACCCCCTTCTCTCTCCGTTTATCGGTCGTCTCTTTACCTTCATCCAGGTCATCACCGACACCATTTTCCTCCCTCGTCTCACCCAAAGTCGCATTCACCCTCGCTCTCATTTTCCCTTTCCCCGACATCCAAAAACCTTCATCATTCCATGCACTTCTTACATCCGACCAACTCGAAACTCTCTGCTGCTGATGCACGGGTCTCATACTCTTTCCCCATTGCTTTTCTATTATTCCTAATCCGGTAAGTGATTTCGTCCTCCTTTCGACATCAAGCTCGAATGCAGGCTGCAGCGAAATGTTTGAGAGTGCAGCACTCGGATGCAACAACGATTGAGCTTTCACGGGCGGAGGGACAGTATAAGAACGTCCGAATTCAGTCGTTGATACATCTCTGGATATATCATAAAGTTTGAGGTCTTTGGGTAGATTCTGATCATCGAGCATAAACGGATTATGTCTGTACTCGCCTATTTTGTTCATCAAAACCCTTTTCAATACTGAATTGAAGAAATTTACTCACTGCTCGGCGAACATGGACCACTATCATTCAGCGTTCCATCCTGTTCCAAGTCTCTTTGAAGGAATGATTGAAGACCGAACACCCTCGATGACAAAATTAAGCCTACCCGGATAAAGGTCCAGGGTGCAATGTCGGTGACTGTACTCTCGAAAGTACCAGTTTTGGATCCGCCTTGGTTGCTATGTCGCCAGAAACAATTTTCGAGCTAGGGGATTTCGAACCCAAGGACAACCTGTCCGTGGCACCGCGGCGTCTTGATAAGCTACACCCAACATTAGCTAGCATAGTTGGAAATTCAAAAAACTCACTCACCCAGTCCAACTCTCCAGCTTCCTTTGCATTTTCTCGCTCCACACACCACCAAAACTACCTCCAGGTCTGCCTTCTGTTTGAAGATCACTGTCTTCACCCTCTGTAGTCCTACCATCACTCCTAGCCTCATCTCCATCACTCAAAGTTCCATGGAGGGACACAGGATTCGGTGAACCTGACAACCCCATGCTCTCAATTCTTTCCCGTTCCTTCTCCCACTCCCTCAATGCCACGATATCCGCCACACGTCCGGACCACAACATTGTGACTAATGCGTCATGATCTCTGTTTGCTATCGAGTGTAGAACCACTGGCATTCCAACAAACTGAGAGTTGAGTCTCCCACCCATACCACCAGAAGAACCGCCACCAACACTGATACTGCTTCTTCCAAAATCAACACTGTCACCACTTTTTGCTGATCCTCCCTTTCGTCTTGCACGTTTTCGATGATGCGATCTGTGGAGAATTGAAGTGACAAATCGTTTCAAATCGACATCTACGTCCCATATATTCGCAGTACTGTTTGAAGTGCTTCCAACACCTGTAATACCACTGGCCCCACTGAGCAACAGGTTTCCCATTCCTCTGAAAATTTGACCACCGCTGCTCCCAACACTCAAATTCTCATCTGCTTCAGTATTACTCAACGTTGTAGCGGTGGCACCAGTGACACCTGAGTCATCTCTGATTACATCTGCGCCTTCACCACCATCATCATATGTATCTGTGATGGTTGAAGAAACGGCGTTTGTTAAATCTTCTAGTTTGCCTTTGAGAGCTCGCTTGACTCTGCCTCTTTTTGGGATTCCTGAAGAAGTACCAGGGGGGGCTGAAGATTGTGATATATTGACACCAATGGGTGTCGAACCGAGTGCTGAGGTGTTGTCTGCCTGAGTTACGGTTGCTACACGTTTTGCGTAGCAGGAATCTACGAGGTCGACGAGTTCTCTTGTCAAAGGGGTGGGTACGGTGGTCAGGTGGTGTTGTGAAGTATGAGGGAGGCCGGGGATCTGAGCGTTAGCAAAGGGGGTGGTTGTGATTGAGGAGTCAGTGGGGAGATGGTGGGTGTCACTTGTGAGATAAGAAGGGACTAGGGAAGAAATATAAGATGAGAGTGCTAGAGAGAAAGCGTGTGGGTGGAGAAAAGGATCTTTAGGAACAGGCTGGGTGAGAGGAGTGAGGGAGCATGTGTAGGTGATGAGATGATGAACATACATGAACATGAGCAATTTTGTTGCGAATGGATAAGACAAGAGTGAGCAAAGCGGATACCAACATGGGATCGGGTGTTCGTTCTGAGGACTGAGTGGAAATGAGAGGGATCACTGTGGAAATGAAAAGGCAACTGACATCGAGAGCTGCACGGGAATGACCGATTTCGGTTATCCATCGCTGAATGGCTGATAGAGTAACATCACAGAGAAGACCATCGAGAAGGAGAGGAGCATCTGAGGAGGAGAAAGCTTGCTTGACATGATACATGCCAAACAAGGAGAGAGCGGCCTGGAGGAGCTTTACGAGCTCTAGCACGGTGGCATTGAAGAACGGGAGGTCCTTTGTTTTGGCCTTGGACTGGAGAGCCAAGAAAGGGAGATGGGGGTCTGAATGGCAGGGGAGAGGAAGGGTAGGGGACAGGGAGAACTCTGGAATGAGGTAGGTGGATATGAAACGGTCCTTTGTTGAATCGCTGAAAAGAAGTGTGAGAGCCATAAAAAGGAGAGAAACAAGATCCACCTTGGTTCGTGAAGGGTGAGAGCGGAACGACCGCCACAGCCCATACGCAGGAGGTTAATATTGGTGTAGAGCTGATCCCTGGCAAGGAGAAAGTTGCCATGGGGGATATGTACGATGTTGTAGTCAGAGGGAAAGTAGGCAAGAGAGGTGACCATCAGGACGCCGGCGGGGGTCTGTAACTCGGGTCAAAAACAAGGGAGGGCTTAAAAAGGGAATAGACATGCCTGTTTTGGACGAGCACTGCCATCACGACGGAGATGGAGGAGTGCTTGCTGCCAGTGGGCAGCTGCGTCCTTGTCGGAGAGGGATGCGGAGGGGGCGAGGGCGGCAACGGTTATCTGAGCGGAGATGAAGGTGCGGAACGCTTTTGGGTGCGGGATGGACAGACCTTGTGGGACGGATCGCCGGTGTAGACGCTGAGGACGGTGATGGGGCGATTGCGTTGGACGATCCTGGAGCAAAGGGTAAAGCTTTGGGGTGGATGGAGAAGAGACGGACGGACCACTTCTCGACGGCATACATCTGGTAGCCATTGACCTGGAGCTCGTCGTGGACGACGTCAAAGGCGAGGGGAAGGCCGATCCACTCCAGTGCGGCGTTGCGGGCCAGCGGGTGCGGAGCAGGGCCGAGCCTGGGCAGGAGGAGGCGGGAGGGCGAGGGGACGGCGGCGGCAGTGTAGGAGTGGCGAGGGGGGGCCATGGGGGCGAGTGGGAAGGAGGTATGATGACGTAATGGAAGCACGTGAGGGGAGGATCTGCATGGTTTTTCTGCGAGTCTCTCTCTCTCCAAGTGTGTCCTCCCCTTCCTTTCTCCTGGATGAAGCGCAGGACGCCGCCAGACGAAGAGACCGAGCCCCCGGAGACTGTGGTTCGGGGTCCTGCCCATCCCCAGCTGTGCGCTGCGTTGCTCTGTCCCCTCTGCCACTTGCCTCTCCGCTGCCCCACCACCCTTGCCTGCGGCCACTCCCTCTGTTCCCGGCATGTCGCCGATCCCCCCGGCTTTCCCTCCGGACAACCGGCCGTGCCCTCCCTGCTTCCCCTCTGTCCCCTGCCCGGCTGCTCCCCCACCTCTCGCCGATCCTCCGCTCCTTCCACCCTCCCTGCCTCCTCGCGTGTGCGCTACCGGCCGGCCCCTCCCGCCGCCGACGCCGCTCCCCCCGTCCAGCCCAGGACTGTCCCCGAGCCACGGCCCGATGTCTCCCTGAACAAGGTGATTACCCTCCTGCGCCACACAAAACAGGCACTCGAGGGAGGGGCAGAGTCGGACGCAGACGACGGGCGACCTCGCAAGCGGCGCCGACACCAGAGTCCAGACGTCGATGGCGACGGCGATCTCCTCGCGCATCTGCAGCACCAGGCAACCCGGCACCGCACGGTCCGCCGCGACGAGCCTCTCGTCTCCCCACCGGGCACAACGAGGGATGCCATCTTGTCCCGCTTCCAGAAGGAGCTGCTTGCGGAGCTTACCTGCGAAATATGCTTCGTCCTTCTCTATCAACCGATAACCACCCCTTGCCAACATGTAAGGCTCGTTCCCTCCTTTAGACTCCTGATCGAATCCTTTCCAGACCTTTTGCGCCAAATGTCTCCAGCGATCTCTCGACCACAGTCCTGCCTGTCCCCTCTGCAGGCACGATCTCCCCGGCTTTCACTATTTCCTTGACCATCCCTTCAATAAAACCCTTCTTTCTATCAGTCTGTCCTCTCCCTCCTCTCCTATTCTCCCCGCTTCTCATCTGCTCCACAGTCCTGCATTCCTTTCCCATGCTTTACGCCGAACGCGCCGACGCTCTTGCCGCAGAAGAACACGACGCCCGCCTCGATACCCCTATTTTCGTTTGTCAACTCAGTTTCCCCGGAATGCCTACCCTCCTGCATTTTTTCGAGCCAAGGTAGTCCCCCTTTCTCTTCTTTCCCCCCTCATTCCTCATTCCATCAGATATCGCCTCATGCTTCGCCGCTGCTTGGAATCGCCATCTCCTCGCTTCGGTATGATCATGCCCCCCAAGCCCGGTGCCGGCTCTCCCCTGGCCGAATATGGCACCATGCTTGAAATTCGCAGTGTTCAGATGCTCTCTGATGGCCGTAGTATGGTCGAGACCTGGGGTTCCTTCCGATTTCGTCTCCTCGAACGTGGCACTCTTGATGGCTACATGGTCGGTCGTATCGAGCGGCAAGTCAATTTGCTCTTCATTACAACCCTTCATCACGTAACCACCCCTTTTTTTCCAGCATCGATGACTATCCTGAAGACCTGTCTGCTTCTTCCTTACTCTGTCCTCTATCCCCCGCTCCTACCCCCTCTCCCCCTTCTTCTGCATCCCCTCCACTTGTCTCGTCCGATCCCACTACCCCACAAACAACACCTAGATCCATCCCCGTACACCCAAACTCACCATCAAATCAAGACCTCATGTCCACCTGCCAATCTTTCCTCGATCGTCTACGAGAAGGAACAGCACCTTGGGTTGTCCAGCGTCTCTCAAACACCGTAGGTGCCATGCCCACCGAACCTTCTGCTTTCTCCTTTTGGGTTGCCCTCGTCCTTCCCATAGACGAATACGAAAAAGCCAAATTGTTACCGCTACGAAGTGCCCGACTCAGATTATTGCTGTTGGTGCATTGGATTGAGCAGTTAAATAATCAATGGTACGCATCTGTGTGGAGAGTGCTGGCATGTTTGGTATGGACAGCTTTTGTGCTCACAGTTTCGCGTTTTTGTGGTTTTGTATAGGTGGTTTTCGAGTGGTTGTAATGTGCTTTAAGAAATCTTGTTTGTCTTGCTTGTCGTGCAAGAGCGAGAGGGTCGATAACAAGAGGGGATGGAGGAGGCAAAGGAGGAATCGTCTCGCTAACGACGTATTAGAACCCAGCTCTGGGTTCCATAAATGACACCACGATGGCGACTAGCCAAGATGGGTCGTGTTTCATCCACTCTAGGGCCGTCATCCATTGCTGAGCTATCCTAGTATCACTCTGTCCAGGTCTACCAGCATTGACAGCTGAGTGCTCTGTAGAAACTTCTTTGGGCTTTTGTTAATTCTTGTTCATTTCATTGTCAATTGATCATCAAATTCTATACGGAAGCCGAATGAATTGTATGTTTACCCTTACTTTGGTATTTTGGGTTGTTGTACTTGGTCGACAATAGAGTATCACTAATATAATCATGGTTGTCGAACTTGATAATCTCAAGTAATCGACGATGTTGCAAAAAAAAAATGGATAGCGAGCTCATTTCTGGATGATGCGACCTTGAACCTTCCTCATCGATTTCTTCTTCTCCTTCTCGAGATACTATTGAAGATAAAAACAGTCAGAAATGACCAGGCAGTAATTTGAAGATGAACGGACCTTGCGTTGTTCGGCAGCACTGAGCTTGGATATTCTTTCCTCCTCAGCTCGCTTCTTCGCAGCCTTGCGATCTTGTACTGCTTGTTCCAACTTGAGAGATAAAAACAAAAAGAATCAGCAAGAGTCTCCAAGTGAAATAATTGTTCTTCATAGTCATACATACCTCTTCTTTCTTATCCTTCTCTGCATCAGCCTTTAATTCTTTATCCAGATCTTCCCTAATTTTCCTCAACTTGGTCTTTGTCTCGGGACGTAAATGGACTTTGGTCAAAGAATCGATAAAAGCGAATAATCCGGAAATGAAGGGGAGTGTATCACTCGAAGATGAAGAAGGGGGAACTGTCAGACTGAGAATGACATGTTTCTCTCGTTCTTCGCTAGATAATGGACCGTTGGGTCGGTCTCTAGGTTGGTCCGTAATCTATATATAGATAAAGGATTGTATTAGGGCTCCCCCACCCGGTCCGCAGTTTAACAGAAAAAAAAGTGGAACGAGTTCTTCTCACAGAGAGTGAACGGAAGAATGGACGAATTTTTTCGTCGTTGACTAATTGGCCTAGACCTTTGAGAACGTTATCGGTGATGTCTGCGAATTCTATTGATGGACCATAAATATATATAGATCGTGTGCTGCAAGGGTGCTAACGTACCTGACATAATGGAGAACGTAGATGGAATAGTGGGATTATCAGTGGTCTTGGTTAGAGTCTAGATTGTAAAAATTTGTAAACATCAATCATCTCGTTACGAAGAAAAAAAAAACGTACCAAGTCCCATCGATGATCCTTGATCGTCACCAACTCATCCTTGGACACGACCGCAAAAACAAAATCATTCAAGAGAACACCCGAAGTCAACGTGAAATCGAGCTCCAACGTATCCACAGGTCGATATTGTAAATCTATAACCTGCCGTCCGAGTTGGATGATATACTGAAGAAAGTCATGTCGAGGGCGGAACGTAAACACGGTGTGAAGCGATGCGATATTCCGTCGACCAGTGCAAAAACTGAAAAAGTCCGAGTGACCATCGGCAGTTAGTCGACCAAATTTGGTTTCTGTCTTGCTGAACTGTTGGCAATAGAGAGGAAAATGGACATCAAGCCTGGAGAGTGTGGATATTCTATTTTAAAAAAAAGGGGGGGAGACATATACACATACCATTTATTCGCCACTCGCTTGTTCCTCGTCGATCCATACCACCAAAACAAAACATAGAACATGAGCGCCAAAATCATAAATCCCTCGTAGGTAAAATCTGTAAACATAGAGAATCAACCCAACAGTCCACGTATCACAGAACGACATACAGGCTGGCCTGAAAACAAACATCTTCCAGCGCCATTGAAGATCATCATACTCCTCTTGTACACTGACAGATGGAGGAGTCAGGGCTGCAAAGAATTTTAGCAGCACAGACATAAAGGGCAATGGAGGGGATTTACGGATTTTTCGACCCATCCAGACTCACCGGAGATTGCCGGATAGGACTTGTGAGATTTCCAGGTTAATGAGCGCGATGAGAGGTTACATTCCCGTAAGGCCCATCTTCTCTCTCATGGCCACTATAGGGCTCTTTCTTTGAGCAATTATTATCCTTTCCAAAATGGACTTGACACTTGTCCTTGTCCTTCTCTTCTTCCTCCTCCCCCCCTTTCCTTCTGAGCTCATCCACCCATCCATCATGTTCTGTGCTTCGTCAGTTCAGACACCTCCTACCGATTACAGCGCCTTTGCTCTTGACGTCCTCAAGCACACTGTGCCGTCTTCCTCATCACCATCTCCATTCATCAGTCAATCTGTCCTACGACAATGTCTGGGACTCGCATCTCCCTTCCTCATCACCGACTTGACAACTAGCCCTGAAAAGGGTCTATCCACTTGGCTCACAGGCTTCAGTCGTCTCGTCGATCTTGTTGTTGTCCTCCACGCAAGGGGCGAACTTGAACTTGCCACCCTCTCTGAAGCGTCCAAGGCTTGTTCAGAATGCTGGACAGCTGCAGGTGCATGGAGGGGAATGGAAGATTGTCGACAAGGTGTCAGAGTCAACGCTGGAAAACTAAAGAAATTATTGGACGAAGGCGGAAAGACTTATCAAGGTATCTGAAAGAACTCTTGATTTCGCCCCCGTCCTGTCCAGAGCTTAAAATGTCCGATTGCGAATTTAGGTGAACGCGTGTATGCACCTTGAGTTTCATTTGGGGGCCACCAGACATCCCGCTTACAGGGTGCCACTACGTAGTGGGTGTCTATGTATACACACGTACAACACCGGGCATACTCTGATCTCATCTTTCTAAGGAGCCGGTCTACTGCCTTCCTGTCATTCGAACTCCGTGAATTCTCCGCCGATCCCTGCAACCTTTTCAAAGCTTCCATTGAGCAGCATTGATCAACTCGTTACACCGGATATTATAACCAACCACAATGGTCAAAGACTACAAGCATTCAAATGTGTATTTCTTACAATGAGCAATCTATCTAAAAGCCATATTATGCCGTCCGCTCCATGTCTCCAATGGGGAAAGCAAGCATAGGAGAACCGCACGAAAACATCTCAAAGAGAAGCAATATTCATGATCGGCCAAATGCTATACAAGCCATTAGTGATATCGACTAGAGTCCCGAAAAGGTAAAACGTACTAGGCATCCCCAGAACGCTTGTATCCATATTTCTGAATAAATTCATCGAGTTCTTTGGGTCCTCGCGAACCATAAGGGTAATTTAACGGTCTAGGGACCGGTCCCTGTCGACCTTCTATCCAATGCAAGATGGGCGTGAAGATCTAGATATATCATCATACACACCGTCACCATTGCAAATGATGAGACCCACCTTCCATGCGACATCCAACTCGTCATGTCGCACAAAGTTGGAATGATCACCCTTCAAAGTGTCTAGGATAAGCGCTTCGTATGCCTCTGGAATTTTGGCATCCATGAACCGTCTCTTGTAGGTCAAGTCCATCTCAGTAGGGATAGCACGCGTGTAAAGACCGGGCGTCTTCGCATTCAGCTTGAGATAGACAGCCTCCGAAGGTTGAATACGAATGACCAATTCATTCCGGGCGATATCTTTGAAGATACCCTGTGTGACGTCCTTGAACTGAATCCGGACCTCTACCTTGGCCTCGTTCAAGGCTACAGTAAAAATTTCAGTCATGGCCCTTTGCGCAGGAGAAGGGTAAAGAATACCTTTACCAGCCTTAAGGATGAAGGGTACACCCTCCCAGCGAGGATTATGGATCCAAAGCGTGGTAGCAGCAAAGGTCGGGCAAACCGAGTTATGAGGGACAGTGTCATCGTCGAGATAGCCAGGTTTGCCATTTGCAGCAACATACTGGCCCAACAAGCAATCTTCTCGCTCGATAGGAGGAATAGCACGTAGTACTTTGACCTATCAAAATGAAAACGCAATTTGAACAAGAGTTAATGTACTGAGTACCTTCTCATCTCGGATATCCTCTGCAGAGAAGGATACGGGTCGTTCCATGGTCAGGATGCTCAGAACCTGCAACAAGTCTAACTTGGCACAGCGGCATCAGCAAATGGATGATGATAGCTGAAGAGTGACTGACGGTTCTGCAATATATCACGAATGATACCAAACTCGTCAAAATATCCGCCGCGGCCTTCTGTACCGAAGGGTTCCTTGAAGGTAATCTGAACATTGCTGATTGAGTTCTTGTCCCAAGCGGCGCCCATCGCGACATTTGCAAATCGCAAAACAAGAAGATTCTTGACCATCTCCTTGCCGAGATAATGATCAATACGGAAGGTCTCATCCTCAGTCCAGTACTGTTTCACAGCACTCAAGAGATCCCGAGCAGACTCAAGGTCCTTACCGAAGGGCTTTTCAATGATGATCCGATTAACGCCGTTCTTAGCGATGTAGCATTGTTCTTTGAGATTTTTGGCGACGGGGATGAAAACACTGGGTGGAAGGGCAAGATAGAAGATACGATTGCGTTCCTTTGACTGATACTTTGATTCGATCTCCTCGAGATATCGATTGAGATTGGCAAAGGAATCGCTGTCTTCATATCCACCAGAAATGTAGGATGAGAAGCCTTTGAATGACTCAATTGATTGAGCGATCTGTGGGTCTTCATTGGGGTTCTTGATGTAAGAGGTCTGACGCTTGTAGAACTCGTCCTGGTCCATCTTTGTCCTTGCATATCCGACGATTTTTATGTCGCGAGGCAGAAATCCCTGGCGATAAAGACCAAAGAGGGCAGGAAAAGTCTGCAAAGCAACGATGAGATATCAAGGTACATGGAGAAGGGCGCTAGGACACACCTTCTTCTTTGCGAGATCACCAGAGGCACCAAGGACTGCGGGGGTGAGACGGCAGCACATCGAGACGACACAAAGACCTACCGACAACGATGGTATTGTCCTTGAGCTCCTCATGGCTGGTCTCCATGGAGGGGATGGTGCCCGAGAGAGAGCGTTCGCGCGGCATGATGGAAGAAACAGACCAAGGATGTAACCCGAGTCCGACCCGAGTTCGTCTAGATAATCCCGGCCCGCTTTTCCCGAGCGTTCCTTGATGTCTTCCAAACCAGACCTTCCACCCTCTCCAGACGATGTCATCGACAATCTCCGGGACCTTGTCCAGCTGGCATCCAGCAGCAATGATGCTCCTGCAGTCTGTATCCGTGCCATGGCCCTCATAGCCAACCTCAAGTCTCTCAACCGCGCCGCTAACAATGCCACCCGCATGCACAAAGACATCACCGCTGAAGCTCGCCACGACATGGACCAGTCACATCTTCATTTGCAAAATCTACTGTACGAGAAACGCCATCTCGAGCGCGAAATAGAAAGGTGTCGGCAGTTTGCGTGAGGAACATGTCGTCTGTGGGCCGTGTCGCTCGCTGATTCTGCTACAGGTCTGTGTACCAAGATGTACCCCTTTATACTCTGGATGAATTCAGGGAGCTTGCTCAAGAAGAAAATCGCACAGAACAGATACTTGCTGACGAGCACCAGCTGATGCTCAGCCGCCTCAATTTTGAGCTTGCGGAGCGTCAAAGGTGTGCCTTTGCGCACTTGTTCACCAAATTCCGCTTATATCCTACATAGGCTTGACCAACGGCGGAAAGAACTTGCACAACAAAAGGAGGAATTACTCAAAGAGAACAAGACGAAACTTGCCACGATGGAATCTGTCAACACTCTCACCGACACTCTCATGAAGGTGGTGTTCCTTACGACGCATTTACCCCTTGCCTTATCTCATGCTCGCCACAGACTGCGTTGGAGACAAAAAAGAAGGTTGCCGAGCTCGTATCCCCCACAGAGTTAATTTCCAATCCTATTACAGTTTAACTCATTTCTTGCTATCTCGTTTTACCTTGTGTCATCTTAATGATAATTGTGTCATACACGAAAGGACCACCATCCAAGGAGACTTATTCAGGTAAAGTTACAGTCACAGTCAATGGCTTTGCGGACCAAGCCAACCCGATGTGTGATCCAAAAGTGCACGAAGAAAGGGTGAAATCGAACGAGCCAAGAGCGTTCACCCGTCATTGTCACTGATACTCCCAATGTCGCTCATTTCCTCGTCTTCATCCTTGTCATCTTTACCATCCGCTGCATCAGCTGCTTCTCTGGTGGCAAACCTTTGTACATACTCTGGATAACCGACATAAATGGAAGTCTCAGGTTCAGAATGAGCATGACGCACCCTTGACCTTTGATTCATACTCTTTCGGATGACGCATCATCAGCGCTGCAGCCTCGCCGTTGAGGGGATCGTTGGGATTCGGGTACCGCAACAATTGTGGTAAGAATACCTCAAATATATTCATCATATCTATCCAATACCCAAAAGCCCCTGAGATGAAAAAAAACATTGCAAGAGATGTTGAAAACAAACCGAACATAGGTGACCAAGTCTGATTGATAACATCCAAACACACGGAGCCACTCCTGCGTGGTTTCTTGACGTTAGACTGGACTAGGCATGAGAGGGAGGACGCACAGTTCATCGATATTGGGGTGGAAGATCTTGTTCATGAAACCGATACTAGGCGACTTGAAAGGATATTGATCTGGCAATTCCACATGGATTTTCCATACTCCTCCTGCAAACGGTGCTGGAGTACAATACCATAGCTAAGTCGCTACAGACAACTCAAAAGAGGGAGAGACGCACTTTCTGATGGGCCAATGAAATGCACATAGAACTCCTGCATGTTATCGTTGATGAGATTGACCTGGTAATCTGAAATTAGTCTGTTGAAGCTACATGAGCTATGGGACATATTATATAGGGGAGACAGCATACAGCTTCATCACATCCGTCTCGATGCGTCGTTTGTTCGGGTTGGCGTGGACATGCAGCAGACAAAGGTTAGCACGGTGTAACAGGTAATGAAGGGGACACTTATCATATTGAGTGGCAGACAGGAAGATGGTCAGAGTACTGCGGCAGAATGGCCGGGGTAGTCTAAATGATTGAGAAATGATACTATGGACTGCTTAGCACTATAACTCATTACTGGACGCTAATTATACATCAGCCTCGGGCCGAGCCACTAATGTCGGCATCTTGTCATCTTTTATCCCTAGTGCCAGTGACGGTGATGAACCAGGTATGGGTCACTCAAGACTGCCCACTCATGTCTGTGCTTTCAACTCAGAGTTTGATCCGGAACATATATGAATCTCTACAGGGAACGTGGAGAGAAAATATCAAAAGCGTCGGAGGAAACTCCCAAGAGAAAGCGCGCAACAACTACAGAAAATCTGGGAGTTGGAAAACAGCCCTTGGGCTGTTGGCTACCAAGGAGGCAAATCTGATTGTTGGACACTTCATCCGTACATTCTAATCCGAAATAGTGACTGTGAGGGTTCGCGAGCATGACTAATTTCATCGACTCAGTGTTCCAGGCGCAAAAGAGGGTTTATGTCCTCCTACCGGTCAAAGGTTATGCATACGTCTAAACTTGGCATATTATTTCTCACTACTGATTAGAATCCCATGTGGGCATCAAGTGCCCTCCAAGTATCAGTAGGGCAGACGAAACCATGCATTGTCCCATGTGGGGGAGGGCTCAGAAGACCTCCGGCCACTTTGAAGTAAAGCAATATGGCTCCGACAAAAAGAAAGAGTTCTTTCGTGAAGTCCCGAAGAAGAGGAAATTTTAAATTTTCTATCAACCGTGAATGATTCCAGGTATCAAAATTTTAGTAACTGATTAACATTGGGAGGCATCGAGCCAAAAAAGCGGCAAGCTGTATCAAAGTCACATGGCATTTCGTATACTGAGAAATAAATTTGTTTTCCCGATCAGATTTTTGAGTTTGTCAAGAGCGGATCGACGGCAGGCAATCAGCCGAAGTACGTATCCCGATCTGCGTTAAGCTCTGTTTTTTATTTCCACAAGATCTCCCCTCTTGCAAAGCTCTCGTAGGAGTCCATGATCCAACGCCACGGCTAAGACTACAGATCGCGCTGGTCATGTGATCGCATCTTACTTTGGTTCGCGGCGGCAAGACTTTCACTTACAGCCAGAGATACCCCATGCGTTTCCGCCTCAATTTATAATACAATGTCTATCAGTGCTTCCCCACGAAAAACTGTTCCTTTGGCCCCTGCCGATGATTCTCGACCCCGGGCAAGATCTCTGATCCAGACTGTTACCAGGCGTGTCTTCTACTGTGGGGTAGTAGTAGAAGGCTCCGAAAATGGGAGAAGACTCTCTGAGGGTACGTTCACGGTCGCCTTTTTGGTCTTGCGTATTTAACAATGTCGCAGAAATACAGGATCTTGTTCTTTCATTAGGACAACCCGTTTCAATATCCACGAGCGAAATGTTTTCGGCTTCCGCCACATCCATATCTAATCCTGTAAGTCCAACCTTCAGATTTGTACTTGCACCCGGATAGTTCCCGCTGAAGTACACTGATGGCTCCGTGATCACGGCTTCTAGGATGCAATAGCTCCGCGCAAACGCAAGTTGACAGATACTTCTGCCCTCTCCGCCGTCGTCACCGAGCTCGTCACAAGTGAACGCACATATGTCAAACGGCTACAAATTCTGAAGAACGACTACGCTGATCCTTTACGAAGCTTTGCGCGTAGCAAAGAAACTGCCATCATTCCTGCATATGAAGCCAAAACCCTCTTCGGCAACATCGATAACCTATTGCCAGTTAATGAAGCTTTTTTGGTGGATTTGGAAAAGATGTTAGCTCCGAATGGCGCGAAGACAGTGGGGGGTGTGGGCGACGTGGCTTTACGGCATCTAAAAGACCTCAGAGGGTTCGATCAGTATAAACAATATTACGTCAAGCGTGAAGATGCTCAACTCATCTTTGAACGCGAGGCTTCCAAAAGGTCCTCGCGATTTGCTGCTTATATCGACGTGCGTGTGCTTGTTATCTCCCTGCGTGTTGATTCACTGATGCGTTATTAGCATATCAAATACCAAACTACTGATCCAAAGAACCGTGTGGGCCTACGAGAGCTTCTTATGGAGCCTGTCCAACGAATGCCGCGATATACCTTGCTTTTCCGGACGATGTTAAAACATATGGCACCCGACGACCCGCAACGACCCAAGATCATCGAAGCGGACGAAATAGCAAGCAAGATCGCACTTGCAGAAGCTGATGAGCAAACTAAACGGGCGGCTGTTTTCTACTGTTTAACCACGACTATTGATGGCTTTCCACCCGACTTATTCTCTAATTCGCGCAAATTCATTGACTGCATCGATGTAGAAGACGTGATTTCTGAACCTTCTGCATCATTAGGAGTTTCCTCGCCAAATGTACCACCTACTTTGCTTCACTGTACATTGTTCCTTTTTGACGACAAACTCGTTATCGTAAAACGGCCAGGAGGCAGTGATAAAGGTGGCAAAGCGCTAACTGGGTTAGATGAGTTGGACAAAGTGACCAAAGGTGGGGTCCCGACGGCAAAGAAGAGAAGTGGGTTGTCGTGTAAGGGAGTTGTGGACGTCACAGATATCGTTGCGACGGACGTGGGCGGAGCTGGTAGGTGATTGATTCATCTTGACCGGAAGTCTTGACAACGATTCACCAGATTTTCATCTCTATCTGGAAAATCCACCACCAAACCAAACAGAACGATGGTCAGGTCGTCCATTCCGGTCATTCACTGTTGTAAATCCTCGGCTGCCTGCAGGTTATGGGACAGAATCAGACAAACAAATATTTCTTGGAAACCTGTGGCATGTTCAAGCAATGTATCGCTCTCGTGCTGGACAATCTGTCGTTCTTTCTTCCGATGAACAAGAAGTAGAATGTCGTTCCGGGAAGACTACCATCGCTCGTGCCTACTTCAACGTCTATCAGCGTACTGCTTTCCTTCAAGAGGCGAAGAAGGTGTAGTGATCTGATGTTTTGTGCACCTTGAATTTTGCTGAAGTTTTGGGTCTATTAGACCAAGATGGTAGTTCACATTGATTCCTTGGGATCGGCTGATCCGATACCATTTGGCGTAGGAGCACCGCCTTTCGCCCGTATTCGCGTCCAACCGTTGGCAGGAGGGCTCTGTCGGTACTCTGTATCATCAAATGATCCAGATGATGAACATGAGGAGGATATTGTACAGACAGAGCGTATCCCAACCCGTATCATCCAAACCAGTAAGCTTCTACTATACTTTAAGGTAGTAACAACCACTCACTGCATCGCAAGTTCATCAGTTTGGGCTTTTCGAGTTCAGGACGGGGAAGAACTCTTTGCCTTCGACTCCCATACATCGTTCTCGCGTCGCTAGATTCGGCCTTGATGCACTCTCCCGAAATCTGTTTAACGGTCGCCCCGGATCTACCGCTATAGACTTTTTCACTGGCTCAATCAACGGCCACAGGAAGGGAAAGTCATCAACACTTAGTCGGTCATCAACTTACACTCAGACCACTAGTACCTGTGGTGATGGTAGTTTGGCCAAGTTTTCGTCCAGGTCAAACTCTACAGCCCCAACAACGATTTATTCAATGGATGAGGATATGTCGTTCTTCGCCTCAAAGTCGTCCAAGGCAGGTCCAAGAAAGTTATTTAGTCGAGCAAGATCCCCAGCTACATCGATATCGACAGCCGAATCGGAGAGAGATTCAAGTAGGCCTGTTTCTCGTGCTGGATCCTTGACAGTACCCTCTCAAGAGATGGGACCGGAGTACAGTGACTTCGAGGATGAAGATGGGACGATACAGGATAAGATCAGAGATATCGATACTTCGGATTATAATCTTGCTATGCAACTGGAATTGGCTAGGCAGAATAGTCTAAATCAACCTGCCAAGCCTGGATTGTCTTTAAGCATACCTGTGGAGGAGACAATTTATGAAGGTCTGTTATTTCGTATAATTCCAGGTCCAATTTACCACACAGGCTAACCCGAACCTTCGAAGAGGATCCACCGTCATCGCTACGCCCGTCCCCTTTTGGGACTAGCAATCACAGGTCATCAATGCCCCAGCCCGACTCTCTAACATCTCCCGAACGCACCTCCCGTCCCCTTTCCAGACAATCTGATCGTAGACCCATGGGACCTCGAAGTGTTTCCCCTTCCCCTATACCCAGGAGTCCGGAAACCGCTAGCGAACTACCTTATCTCTCTGATGACTTTGATTCCGAAGCTTCACCGAGAGCTTCACCTGAACCGACTCCATCTTCGTCAACGTCATCACTCTCTGTATCACCAGAGCCAACACCTATACCTCGAACCAAGCGCCAGCAATTCCTACGTCAACAGTCGTACCAGAATAATACTGAGACGACGCCCAGAGCTTCAAGTTCGAGTTCAGGCCCAGGTCCCTCATCCACTGCTCCAGTTGCTGTTGCATTTCCCGTGGTAGGTGGTGGTGGTAGTAGTGCAACGGGTGCGACTCACGGGAATGTTGAGCCACTGTCGATTAAGAAGAAGAATTCTGTACGATCATCAACAGTTCATACTTCGCCTCTCGCTAGGAAGAGTAGCGTCCGAAATTCGCCGTTGAGTCGGCCTATTAATCATCGCGTGGTTTCTCCTAAGCATCGATCGCCACAGTTCAAAAGAACGAAACGTGGGCCCCAATCGTCTACCTCGAGTATTAATATGGAGACATTGGAAAAAATGACGCAGCTGACTGTGTCGACAAAAGAGGATGTGCGGTTTTTCTCTACTTGTCTTTCATCTGACTTTTGAATTTTACAACGTAATAGATTGAGGTGTCAAGGCGGGTGGTGAAGAAGATCAAGGTGGAAGTTGAAAGCCATCGTCTATCAAATTCGCGGAGTTCGCTCCATGAAGAGCCACATTCACGGCCTTCTTCGCCTGATAAGACTCAACGTATACATCACGGTGCGCCAAACGCACCTCTGGTGAGTAAAACAAAGCTACTTGACCCTCAATGGGGATTACCATTTGTTTTTCTTTCTCATGGCGTTTTTCTCCACAACAGACAAAAGAGGCTCAAGCTCGAATGGAGGAAATGCGCGCTTTGATTGGTAAACGGCAAACGGCAGACTTTTTGCCTGCTGTAAGAGCACAACGAACGAATATATTTGGCGAAACGACATCGCGAGTGTTACCAGCTGCATCAGGAGGATCGGACGAGTTCTCGCGCAAGCTAGAGGATTTGATTTCTGACGTTGATAAAAATCTAGTACAGGCTTTGTCTCATCAAGAGACACTGCAAAACGAGCTCAAGACGTTGTCTACGCAGTTAAGGGAGGTTCGTCCGTCACCCGCTTTTACTTGAGTAATTCGTCGTCGACTTGCTGATTTTGAGATTGTTGGTTTATTACACAGAAAGCCATCGAGTTGGAACGCGCCAAGCTCGATCTTTTAAACTCCAAGAGACAGTGTACTCTGATCAAAAGCCTATTGGACGACGCGACGACGGAGAAGGAGATCATGTTTGAAGCTTTCAACGAAGAACTTGACAACATGTACAATGATGTGAGTCTCCCGAATGACGAAGCCTGGAAGGCCGTGGCCAAAGATCTACAAAAGACAAAGGAATCCAGGAATAACCTCGACCGAGAAAACTCGTAAGTAGGGTTTACACGACTCATTTCCAACTTAATCAAAAGCGATCATAGGCAACTGAAACGCCAAATTATCGAACTCCAATCACAACAGGAAGAATGGGCTTCTCTACTCCATGCCCATGGCTTGATCTCGTAGACGACTAATATTTCTTTCCTCACTTCATTTTTGGTTGTTGTATCATTTGCATTTTTACTGTACATCACAGACAACACATTTTTGTTTTTTGTTTTAAGGGCCTACGGACCTTTGCTTTACCTGCTTTACCTACGTCATGCAGTGTTTACCTACTTCGCTCCACTGATCTGGTAGCCCATGCGCATTGATTGATACTGAATATTTACTATGTGTGTGTTGTCTATAAAACACCATCGGTTATGAATGTTTGAAGAGAATTCTAAGTTCTAAGGGAGGATAAGGATATAATAATTATAATTCAAGTCTAAGTCTAAGAATGAATGAATAGAGAAGAATAGACCTGCAATCGATGAATGCGGATGACAATAACAACCTTGTGCAATATGGAAAAAAGGTGGAAAATGATAACCATGTCAAATCTGCCAGCTTTGGATAACGAGTACCGTAATGAGTACTGCAGGCCAGCACTTTACCTCAGGCGAGCCTCTCTTCATCAGGTGCTACGCGTCGTGCCCTCCGTCGAAGGCTCATCCGTAGCGTCCCTTGTAGTGTTAACCGTCTCAAGAGAGGAGAGGGTTGATCTATCTTCAAGTCACCTGACTTCAACTGAGTCGGGGACTGGGGACTCATTTGGCCAGAGCGAATGAAGAGGCCCTTGACAGTCCGTACAAATGACCTGGAACCTCGATGATTCGGCGATAATGGGGAACTTTCTCGACTGAGAGGACTGGCGCTCGCAGACGACCAGGATGACGCCGTAAATGGTGCCTTATTCGCTGTGCAGGATGTCGATGAAGCCGACACCCGCTGAGTAGGAAGCGCTTGAAGACTTAATCTCTTCATACTTCTTCTCGCAGACAATGGGAGAGGCGGTACTTCAGGAGGCTGTGAAACTTCAAGAGCAGTCATACTGTCGCAACGTGGCTTCCGTCGCGGTACCCTGAGACTCTCCTGCTTTGAAAGGCGATTTCTCGCCAAACCAGCTACACTGATTGCAGAACTGGAACGTGAAAAGTTGGAGCGTTCGCTATACTGCTGTAAAGGCTGAGGAAACAGAACCTCATCTTGCAGTCGTGCTTGTAGACGGGCATGAAGGCAGACCTGTGAAGTAACGTCTTCGAGCTCGTGGTCAGTCTGAAGGCGACCACTGATCAAAGAACGGTTGATGCAAATTGAGTCGGGGTCATATCCCATGGGGGCAAAGATAGACTTGATGGAAGCAGTGGAAGAGCGTCGATTTGGATGGCGAGACATTTCTTGTAGTGCTGTAATATCACTTTTTCTCAGCGTAAGTTTCTTGCGACGGATAGATGAAGCTGATAGTTCAGTATCTGAAGACCCCGGAATTGGGTGCGTCATATCGGGCGTGAGGCAGTCTATTCGCATTTCAGCTGAGCGCATTCCTTTCCCAACAACCTTAAAGCTGGGAAGAGGTTCATTGCACCATGTCGACTCCTGTAGCCTCGAGTCTGAGATGGCCTCGAGCCAAATATCTTTCTCCCTTTGGCAAGCAGCGGCCATCTCAAAATGGATAGTTTTCGTAGATAGCCGGAAAGAGCATGGGAGCATAGCTTGAAGATGACTGTCAAAATAGAAAATACCGAAAATCAGTAGGGAACGGACCTTCGTCTGAATCGGCTCCCGTAATCTCAAAGTCAGCTAGTGAGAACCAGTGCCTTGGTTCATATCTCTTGCCCTTATGGACTTTGGAGAGGATGAGATACCCTCCAGAATATAGGAAAATGCCCAAGTATTTGGCCGTAATGGTCTGAAGTTGACCAAACGATTGTCGAGGGGTATAGTACATAACATCCAACGACCCAGAGAGAAGGCATGGTCCAAGAGACAAGAGAAAGGCTGATGTCAGCGTGTGTAGAGGGGAAGTGGATGAAACTGGTGAACTCTGACTGAGTGAAGGTGACATAGAAGGCAAAATGAAACGAGAGATAATAAGAGAAGACTTTGTGATTGCCTCACGTTTCCTACGAGCCTCATCGACAGAGGATGCTACGTCGCGCATAACCTGGATTGCGTCCTTGACTGCCACAGTGCCCTCACTGGATTCAATACAGGGGCTCCTGTGCACCAATTGTCGAAGGAGAAGGGGATATTTGCAAATGCGTTGCACAGGTTTAATTAAATAGTCCGTGAGGTGCAATCGAGGTTGCTTAGAATCAGCTGGACGTTCTGCCTCCTTGGCACCTTGAGTGGTAAGCTTAGACGACGAAGTTACTGTGGTTATCGTGCGCCGCCGCCCTCGTCCTGCCTTTTCTCCCGAAGACACATCAAGAAGACAGTTGCGGCTCCTATTCCGGCTGAGGTCAAAAATGTGATGACTTTCTCCAAGTGCATCAAGTTTGGCCGTTGCAGACCAACAACGTTGCTCAAACAACTCCCATTCTGCGGGGTGCTGCGATGCTACGCGCTTGATGATGCCTATTGCCTCAGGATGGCCAGCACAAAGCGTTTGATACGCCTCAAATTTGGGAGCCTGCATTCATATCAGCAGGTGCAGAACGTAGACAGGTAGAACCCACCTCAGCAATAAACTTCTTCGATATAGCCTCGAGGGTAGATGTCAATGTCAAGAAAAGCTCTGGCTCGGGCCTCAAAGAGTCACTCTTGCTGAGCATGTCAAGCACGCCAGATGACGTCATGATTCTTCGCAAGGCAGAAAGCAAATCCTCATGTATTCGTAGTATTTCCCTCAGATTTCGAGTTATGACGCTGATTTCGGTTTCAGAGAAAACCGGTCGCATGGAAGTGGAGGAAATGGATGGTACAACTCCATCAGTTGGCAAAAGAGTCTGACCGGGGTGCACATTGGCCCATGGCCCTGCTGAGAGGGAGGCAGAAGCCCGAGCAAAAGCCGAAGTGCGCACCTCAAAACTTGTCAGACGTTGGATATATGCCTTTGAAAACGTCAGATGAGTATCACCCTTAAGGCTTATGGAACGAGGCACTCACTACAAGCAATATCCGCAAGTCTTTGACATAGTCCGTCTCAGTGGACAACAACTCCTGCAAGGAATGGAAAATCCGCATCGCATCCTTGACTTCTCGCGTGTGTACGTCGGTGGTCAAGCGATGCCCCTCGCAACTCTCAACAGGGCTGGGTTCGATCACAGAGGGGCTGTATTCTACGCTTGAGCAATCGTCGACATCCTGAGATAAGTGGAAAACGGGTTTAATGTGCTGGGGTCGGTGACCAGGGTTCGTTTTGCGGGCCAATGCTTCTGAAAAGCAAGATTTATCAGAGATTTCTTGGGTGCGTGGAGACATAGCGGGGTCGGAAAGGCAGCGTTTTAGCCGGATTATGGGACTGCCGGGTATAGCATGCGGCGATATTAAGGCCGGTAATGAGGCAGAGGGCGAGACGGGGCTAGAGGGTCTCCAGGAGTCGTATGATGGGGAATGCTTATGAGGTGGAGTGGGTGGCGTAGATATCCACGTAGGCGCTGTAAACAAGACGCGCAGTGACAACTGTGAATTGGGTGGTGTTTCATTCTGTGGCCTCCCGTCGTTCTGCGTAGGCGTCAAGTCTTGGCATAGATCAGCCTCAGGTTGATGTGGCTGCAAATCTGCCGATAACGAACGAAAGCTTGGTTCTGGCGAGCAGACCGGAGATGCTATGATTGTCGGGAGTGGAAGAAAAGTAGCAGCTGACGAGCTCTTTGCAGGGCGTGGTGGACAGCCAGGGGTTTGTGATGACGAGGCTGGCAGCGACAGAATTCTCGGGAGAGCAGGAGAGTTCCTGCGCCCTGTATACAATGCCGACGTCTGAAAATGTACCGGAGGAGGCAAGACCTGCATGGTGTCTGAGGGCGTACAATGTGCCGAGCTTTAAGGACAGAGCTGAGACCAGAATCTGAGGGGAATCGTACCGAACCAGCAGGCAGGATTGAAATGGTTTAGACTTAAGGAAGGTGGGGTAGACTGGATCTCACTGGCGCACATTGGTCACTAGTCAACTAGACTAACTTGAGCTGGCACGTGCGATCTACAATATATCAGATCTGATCGCAGCTGTGAGCATGGCATACGATAAGCTGAGTGCTGAACAAACAGAAGTCAGCATCATCACTGTGACGTTATGTGCGGCAATCATGCCTCTCTCTGTTTCTTCCACCACTTCCTCGAATGATACTGCCCAGCCGACGCAGAGGAGCTTCCAGCCGTCAGATTCTTCAAGCCGCATTCCTGTGACCCCAGCTGTCTTACGGTCTATATTCGCCTCCTCGAGGACACCACACGAGGAGCGTTCCATTTCGCGTGTTGCATTCTTTCGGCAAGCGTTCCCTAGACTTGCGCTATTTTCAACTTGATATTTGAAACCAGATTTACTGGATTCCTGCTGAGCTGCATAACTATAAGTTTGGCGGCCATGAGAGGGAGAGAAATCAAAAGTAGTGCCGCATTGCTCGGGGTTGGCTAATACATACAATACGAGATAATAGTAGACATGCAATGTCGTCTGTAGGCTCACATCTGATTTTTGATGACGTGGAAGGTTACAAAAGATCAACTATGCCACGGGCTGGAGAAATAATAGCAGACACTTTGCTTGATGGGTCTAATACGCCACCACCTTCATATGCCACTAAATCTATCAAATCATCATCTACCTCTTGCACACCCAACAATTTCTCGAGGTTCGTCGTTGCCATTGCGTATGCCTGCCTTTCGCTGAGACGTCCGTTCGATTCAAGCGAAGCCTGGATGAACTTTCAGTATATCACATGGAATAAACACGTTTTACTCGACACACCAATCCCAACTCAAACCTGGTATTTCTGGCATCCCAAGCTGCTTTCACTCCCATACCGACAATGACACCATGATCGATCAGTTCCATAAGGGCCGTATTATTCGTAAGCGGTGGACCAGGCAAACTGATAGTCGTTCTCTGTGAGCATTCTTATAATCTTAATCGCTGTTATCACTGACATTCGTCGCTGATCCCAAACGCTAGGAAATGGCCGGATGGGATTCAAAATTACACCAACACCCGCATTGCCTGTGGGCCTTCAACAGTCTACTCAAGACCAATTCGATTGTCCTCACTGATTTCCCATGCAAGCAGATGTGCCTCAGTCGCACCGCTGAAAACCAACTTCATTCTTGACCCAATCTTGTACTCCACATCGGCCTTTACGATCAGAAGTGACGCCATAATGTCGGCACTATGAACATCAATAACCAAAGGAATGATACCCTAGAGAAATATTATCACCAGTTTATGATCACAGCAAACCACTCACCTCTGCAGCCTTTTGAAACCATTCTCCGGTCACTCTCTCCTGTGCCTCCCAACCATAAAGAAGCCGTCTCAGTGTCGAAATCTGAGTGCTCACACTGGGCCGTCTGTCCGGGAACAATGGATGCGATCGACCCATGGTGATGTGGAGGGCAGTCGCATCTTGTAAAATTGCTCCTCTTTCCATGGCATGTGATGCACCTGTCCTGAAAGTAGCAGAAACTCCGGCAATCATATTACTCCCATATACATCGGGGACAGACGGCCTTGCGAGAACCGAGGTTGCAATTGTAACTCCCGACTTGTATGCAATCCTGTGGAAGTGTTACAGAAAACTTCCGTGTATCCAGCACCCCGACTCACAGGGCATTTCTGGTCCCGAACATCAAAGCGTCCGCAGCTTTGGTGATTGCCCCCACGTCATTGAGAATGGCGGGCACGTCCTCAATCATTGCATCGTATGGTTGGCCATCTCCAGTTGACAGCTCAGATGCGATTTCCTCTGTACCTATCAGAGAGCCAAAGGTCATCAAGCCTGCGGCAATAGAACCTCCTTTCAAGTCCACTGCCGTTGCCTCTGTATCAGTGGAGATACACGTATCGCCCAAACAACTGATCTTCCCCCCTTCAACGATCACGGTTGCACCGTTTCCTGGGGTATCATCTTCCAGGGCATCCATGATCTTACCACCTAGTCCTCTCTTCCAGAACTTTTTGACGTTCGTGAAAACGACATGATCTCGCTTACTACCCTTCAAAGGCGGCAGGCCATCCCAGAGTACAGTCTCATTTCTCTCCTTGTCCCAGTTGGGGACTTTCGGTGCCCTTCGCCATTGCTCTCCATCCTTTTCTACTCCTATTTGTACTGGATGGTGTTTGTTCCTGGGAACAGGCATTTGGAGGAGACCATCAATCCAAACATGTGTAGGGGTTGCACCTAACTGTAATGGATGAGAATCCCACATTACTACATCAGCATCAGCACCCTCTGCTAGGACCCCGATCCGGTGGTCTAAACCGGACGCAATCGCTGGTGTGGACGTTACCGAAGCTAGTGCAAGATGTTCTGGGAGGCCGAAGAAGTAGGCTTGTTGGGCTTCATAAATGAGATATCTTGAATTGGTGATCGGATGGTCACTCTGTTAAGATGACTCAAAACCCAAGGGTCTCAATTTCAATCTCAAAAAAGGGTTGTTTACCTCTATGATAACTGGAATGTTTTGGTCTGCCAAAATCCTGCTAGCAAACTCGGAACCGCGATATGATTCGCGCTTGTACCGGTATTTTGTTGCGAGAAGTGCTACTGCTGGTATACCACCATATCTATGTGGTCCAACTGTCAGCCACGAAACAATGAACGATGAGAAACTCACGCTTGTTTCAAGATCTCCGGTACGAGATAAGCTTCAGAGGCACCATGGAACGATCCAAGTGGAAACTTGTATTCGTTTGTGAGCTATGATAGAGCAATTGTTGGCTTGGCCCACGTGTATAAAATTTTGGTACTCGCTCTAACAATAGCATCAAGATCAACGGCTTCGTGGCAATGGTTCGCGATCTGATATTGGTGAGTACATTCCCAGGAAGATTCAATGAAGAATTTATACGACCTTGACCTTCCCTCTCAGGACATCAATCAGCATCTCCCATTGTAAATCCTCTGGGAATGGATCCTTCAACTCATGCCAGTGTCCGGCTTCAGCCTTCGAACAGTAATCATCTTGCATGTTTTTGATTTTTCGAGCTTGCTCGTAGGCATATCGCAATGCCCACACGTTATCCATTCTGTTTCCGTATGCTCTCAAGTCCTCGCCGCAAGATTGTCTGTAATTAACTGCATCAAGAATAGTGGTGTCTTGAGAATTCTTTCTCGTACTGCATATGACGCCATCTCGGATGAGATGGGTCAGGTTCCGACCCATCAACCCTATGTGGAGGCTCGATGACCATCGACGAGGCTGAACGATTGGATGTCTTTCGAAGCTTTACCATGAATGCTTGCCCACCTTTGCAGAAATTTTCGGTTCAATATCTTCTGAGACTTAAAAGTGGAATTTCTAAACGACGAACCGATTGCATTTTCACTCCCAGGAAGAATTTGTGCAGTCGTCACACCACCAGCCATGGCCAACTCGAACCCTTCATCATGAGTGTTCAACGCATCGATACTCCTCAACCAAGGCAGGACAGGTCCTTTCTTCGAGTTGATATCGAATGCCCCCTGTGTAACTGGTGCGCTGATCACTCCCAAATGCGAATGCAAGTCAACTGCAGGTAGATTTTTTTTCCCATTTTCAACGTACATCAAGAATACCGCGTTTTCAAGACACGCATCGAAATTCACTTACCGAGTCCAGGTGTAATCCAGGCTCCATGTGCCTCAATCACCGTCAAATTCTCTGCCCGATCAATCGTCTTGGCGGGGATTCCTCCAATTCCCCTAATACTACCTCTATCCAACAATATGTCTCCGTGAATGATCTCCCGACCATTCTCCCTTCCCGTAAAAATCGAAGCACCCCTGATGAGCGTTGCATTGTTACCATACTCGTATCTTTCCGACTCTTTCCTAGAATAAAAGGCCTGAGGAACGATCGGAGTTGCTTTCAATGCAGCACAATGGTTCAGGATTTCTCTTTGAGCGTTTATTGGGGGAATGGTATTGTAATCCGGATCTCTGCGGGAAAACAGAGACTCAGTCCTACCAGCAAGGAAAGAAGAAGCCAAGAATGTCAACGTCGTGAATCCAGCAACAAGAACAGCAAGCAAAGGTGAATTGACAGATTTCGGGGCTATCACTCTGGCCCTAACATCGGGTGGGCCTTTGGAGGACATGTTACTGGCGGAAGGACGTAGGACAGACGCGTGTTACATACACAAGGCCCCTGGTAATAAGCACAGGGACAGCATGTACCACCCACGCATCGTGCTGTGTCTGCGCTGTGTGTGCGTGCAAACCCTGTTCATGAATGAAATCAATTATGTCACGCACCCACTCCCCTCCCTGCTGGATAGTACAATACTTAACTTCGCTTCTCATAGTGTGTATCCTCTACATCTTAGTATCAAAGTTTACTTGTTGCGGAATATGAATGCTGACCACAAAAAAATAATCACGTTCCGCCAAGAAAGAACTCCAATTGCCATATAGATACCATCTCGAAACGGGACAAGAATACACATTCTACTGTGCCTATTCAGTCTGGGAGCTTGAACCCTCATTCTCAAGTCGAGCCTCGCTGACTGATTTATTCTCAGATCCAGCAGCGCCGCTGTTAAGAGGGTTCACATGGGATACAGCAACGCTCCCAACTTTTCGATTTTTTGCCCTTGACGGCGGCGGCGGAGCAGGGAGATGGGCCTTCTTAACGCGAAGAATATCCATGATTTCTGTATAAAAAGGGTGAGAACGTGTTATGCTCAGTGGAAGAGGAAATGCTAGCCTGCATGAGTCATACTCTCGTGTCCCCTAATACTGCGCTTCATCGTCAGCCAACGGCGTTGGAGGACGTGCGCACTCCATAAATTCCAATCCGGATCCGAAAGTAGTTTCCAATCAATTTCAGTGTCATCATGCACATTGAGCGAATCTACTCTGGCAGGATATCAGATGACGAAAAGATGGAGCAGGTGGTTGAGAGATACTTGTGCACCAAGATAAAAGCATCTTGCTGACCCCATCGCGGTATTTCGCCTGTACTCTTGACAGTTTTACTGAGAGAATCAGTCCTGCTCAGAGTCTAAGCTAATCGCATGAGCAGGTACTTGCAAGCTCTCACCATTTAATACGGCATTGTTGACGACCCCTTCTCCCACCCATAAGTTCGCTAACCTTACCCCAAAACACGTCATTGTCCATGTTCTTCCCTTGTCTAATAGTCATGTCCGCGACAATGCTAGTAAGTAATTCTTCTTCCTCTGTTGACCAGGGACCTAAAAACTTTGAGACTTGCTTAAACTGATGGTTCTGGTGATAGGCACCTGATTTTCGAATCTCGCGATTTTGAATGTGATTGCGGTAACGATCGCGACAATCCGAAGACATTCTCCCGACTTGAAGACTGACCTTCTCCCAGGACTGTCCCAGCTCTGCTACTGCTCTTCAAAGTGGTTCAGAGTATGATCAGGTTGAAGCACTACAAAGGCATACCTTTTGAGTCGTATGTCCTCCTCTTCCGACCATTTACCTTGTTGTTTAAGGGGGTGATATGTCCGACGAACGTGGTGATAAACGGCTATGATGGGACGAAGTGGCACAGCTGCAGCTGAAAGTCGATGGTTAAACCGATTGGTGAATCAAGCCGGCAAAGCTCACTGATCGTTTGCCAAAACTCAATATTAACCGTCTTGTCTGACTCTGAATTTTTGGGCGGAAAAATGGTCCCGTGTAAACCTTCTTCCGTCAACTCTTTTTCCTGTTCCGCTTCAACCTGTAAACTCGCAGTTCAATGAAACGCGACTCACGGACATGTAGATCTTGATTGCATTAGTTATCAGTTGTTCTTCTGTGGCAGAAAACTTTCCTTTCTTATACACTAGCCCTAGTTCGGGTTCAGATAAAGAAGATGAACGTAAATTACTACACACCTTCTGTTCTGACTAACTCTGCCAACTTCGCCGTACCCAACCACTTCGTTGCAAGCAAGATTGCATGCTCAGGATTTCCATGTTGTTCGGGGACACCACATATGGGAGAAATTGCTCTGACGGGAGGAGGCACTTTAGGGGGCATTCCAAGGATGGCATTCGATGGGGCTGGATAGCTATTTATGGGTACTGAGGGAGAAATCGCAGTGGGATGGAGCGAGTGTGAGGAGGGAGGTATTGGCAAGGATGGCGAATTAGCGGCAGCATCTCCCAGCGTTTTGAGCACGCCGGCAATTTTGGTGATATCCAGATCTTGTAAAGCACGAAGGACATCTTCGTTTGAACCAGAAGAGAGGTCAGCAATTGGAAGATTCATATTGGAAATTACAGTTGGATCCGAGATGGGTTGCATGTGAGGATTTGAGAGGTAAGAAAGAGAGTGTTCCGCGCCCACCGGGACGAAATGGAGCTGGCCAGACGGGATAGGCGGAGGATAATTCAGATCCATCTGGGGTGATGTGGCCGGCAGACCCATCATGTCCGGGGCTCCTGTAGCTGCCAGAGCCAAGATGGCAGAGAGTAGAGCAGCAGCAGATGCCTGAGACTCCTCATCCAAGGGCTCTGGAGGCGCTTGTTGGGGCGCACTGGAAGCGTCTGAAGGCATGTCTGCGGTTATCTGGGAGGAGTGAGTCTTGTCATTCTGTTTCTGTTTCCGTTTCTTCCGTTTGGACGAGTTTTGCGTCATGTCATGATGCTTTCGCTTTTTATTAATGTTCCTTGGAGAGTCAGAATGCGAGGCGTGTGTGGTGACATCTTGACAAGAATGTTTTTTACTCTTGTTTTTTGTGCGATCGTCGGGGAGGGAGAGAGGCAAGTCAAGCGGGGTGTCTGACGCCATTTAGGGCGGGCTCTCAAGGACTAGAGATCAGAAACTCAGCAGAGGCGTGTGTTTCAGTCACGTGATTAGCCGAGTGTACGGTGGCTCAAAAATGCCGAGGCGGAAACAATGTACGATCTTGTATTAGGAACAAAACATAGTATTAACCAGGCCGAAGCTAAGGACCTATGCTACGAGTATCGCGTGGTCAAACGGGAGATAAGCAGCAATATTAATGGGAAATCATACAATGGTTCGTAGCATAAACGATAATGGTAGGATACTGACCTACAGACAGCACTATCATAGTCACTTGACACTAATCATCGTCAAACCAGCGATCCTGAGTTTCTCTGTCGTCCTCTACGTCTAGATTTTCGTCATAGTCTACCGTGTCATAGTCAATTCCCTGTACAGCTCATCAGCCTAGTCGTGATTTACTTTTTTTTTGCTTACTGGCAACAATCCATAGATGAAGCGTTCGCGGATGATGCACTCGAAGCTGCGTCGCTTTTGCTCCTCACTTTCTTCTTCTCCTGTATCCTCGCTTTCAGTTTCTCCCTCTTCTTCAGGAGCTGTGGTTGTCTCTGCCAGCTCTCTGTAGACAGCCCGGACCCTTTCCGCCTCTCGTTCTTCCTCGTAATCTCCAAGCAGACTTGCCAGCTTTCCAACATGTTTCTCCTTACCTTTGAGAAATTCTTCCCGCACCCACATTTTCTCTTCCAGTCCCTCCTCAGCGCCCCGGCGCTCTCTTCCCTCCCACAATTCCGGCCATCTGTTGCGGGCAGAAACAAATCCAAGATCCGACGGATGCGTGTTCACATATCTGAGGCGTCTATTCCGGATAGGTGTCAGGATGGTCCTGATTTTCGGTGTGGTTATGCTGCTGAATTTGCAGACAATGTTGGGGGGGAGCTGCGAAAGATGTTTTCTCAGAAACTGAATTGTAGAGGTAGCCGGCGAAGGTTCATAGTCTGGAGGCAACCCCAAATAAGCAAGGATGATCTTGTGGTCGAAATCCGGATGTTCCATTAAGGGCGAACGGAGATTTGTATGTGACTCAAAGTCATCACGTCGTCAGTACCCCATCAACACCCAGTCTTTCCTGGCGTCCAATGTCCCAGCGAACTGATAGTTCTCAGTCAGATGCAAGTTCATTGCATTATCATCGCTGTTGGTGGGCCTGGTGCCGACATAATTTTTACACCAAGCAGGAGCTTTCGAATCATGTAATTTCCGAACACGTGCAGAAAGCGCGACCAGTGCGCCTGCAAGATATTCACGCCCTACAGACAGCTGAAGACAGTTATTGGAGTTCCTTGGATCTTGGGAGTCTCCCCACTTTACCGTCTAATTTACTTGATCAGGCAGAAAATTGCACGCAGACCAGCAGTCATCACCAAGGTGTGCCTTATGAGCCAGTGGCGTCGTCCATCCACTAATATTTCAATCGACTAGTCGATATACCCTTGTCCTTACCTTCTCCACCTGTTTCCTTGCCTCAAGATCCAGCCACCCCTATTTTGAGACAAGCGCCCACTGATTCTTTTGCGGATGATGAGCTCTTCAAGGAGGCATCTGCATCATCACAGTTGTTCAACCATCTTATCCCCCTTTCAAAACGAAAGATTTCTAGCACGCCTTCCTTTGTCTTACTTTCTTCGCGACCAAACACCCCAACATATGATGTACCTGGCTCTCCTTGTTTTGACCTGCTGGTGACGGAGGCCACAAGCTGGTCCAAACATCTTGTGCCAGAAAGTGAAGGCCTGAATGACGCCGTATGCAACCTATCAGAAGACTCGCCTCAAGTACATGCACTCAATCAACTGACACAAGGTATAGTTGGCGAAGAAAAGGGCCAAGAACTCAAATGCCGTTCAAATATTCAAGTCAGCCTTGATGCTGCTCCGCAGCTTGAACCCCACTCCTCCGACCAAGAGCCGAGTCCACCTTCTGTACAGATACTTCCTACTAACTTACCCGATTCACCGTCCTATCTTCATTCGCTAGTATATCCTTCAACGACCCCCGTCGCCCGACAATCCTGGTACCAACCTCAACGTCGAAAATTCAAAAAGGGTTCGGCATCTGATGCGTCAGTTGGCCACTCTTCCCCAACAACTAGTCCCCTGACGAAGGCAGCAACATCTATCACTCTACCTATTTCTTCCAATAGCATTCCTGTGCAGGAGATTCAATCATCTAACTCTGTGATTTTTCAAATATGCCAACCCGCTCCTCAGTCTCAGTCACAATTTCAGGACAGAAGTTCAGATAGTAGCCAACTGTCTTCATATCCCCTGGTAACGCAGGCTCCTCTACATAGCCAAAGCCAAAGCCAAGACTGATAACCCTTGTATCTTGTCATGACATTCTTGTCCTCTACACTTAGATACTGTAGGTTACCAGTCCCGTGATGTTTATTCTTGGGACCCACGTTTCCTCTCAAACCACTCTTTATCCAGTCAATACTTCGTCGTCGATCGTATAAGCATCTCCATCCCAGTATTTAAGGTAGTCATCGACATGGAAATTTCAATTACTCGGATACCTCACGAAGCTGGAAAGTGGGATGTCATACGTGCGATCGCCGACGTTCTTCATTCGGACGCATTTCGTCGTGAGGATGAACGGAAGGAGAATTTCGATATCAGACTTTCCGAGAGTCCCGTCAACGATTTCCGCAACGGAGGGTCGGGTATTTTGACCCTTCGTGAGGTATCCTTGGGCAACAAGTTCCTACGATTTGTCGAAGAGGAACCGATACAAATCAGAGATCCTGCCTCTGGAAGAAAGAAAAAGCTCCGGTTTTTCAGAGGAAGTTCGAATTCTTTCAGGAAGGGACTGATAGAGACCTTGACAAAGGCGCCGTATATGGATCCCGATGTTGAGGAGGCGCATCAAAAGAAATTAGCTGAACTGGCCGATCAATTTCGTGTTGATTCCGTCCAGTTCGGTATTTTCTACCGTGATAAGTATCCTGCTAATCCAACAGAGCGTCTTTCTCCTCGCTCTTTCTCTATTGAATTCAAAAAGGACCTGAATAATGACAATGTTGGTTGGTTGAAGTTTGAATACGATCATAAGCTCATTCGAATCATAGTTGGTTTTTTGACTTCACTAATCTGCATTGCCTGAGATAGATCTTTTGCCCTCAGATATGCAATCCTGTTGTTGGAGGAACAGGTCACAGCATCGCGATCCCCCTCTCCGCAATCCGGAAAATCGCTGTAGGATATGATGGAAAAGCTTGTCAGTCCATGATACTCTCGTCTTGAATCTATAACCCAACTGTCCTTGTCAGATGTTTGTTTTGATACACTTGCACCACCTGTCCTCGAATCGTTTGAATACCATCGCTCTCAAACTGGAGACAAATCTAAAGACGAACAAAAGTATAAACATCGTATCGGCGCTCTCAATGACGTCCATCGTGCGGTTGCACCCTTTGCGCCTCACCTGCGCATTCTCCTTCACAAGCGGTCGGACAATGATGTTCTGGATAGCTTCGTGGAGATGTGTAAGGCTTCTGACATATCCGACAGCATCATTACTCGCTGTGATATCTCTGGAATGCCACCAGTTGAGGCTTCGGGACGCCATTTCTTCTCTCAAAACGTTCTTTTTCATGTTCAGCGAGAGATCCGCACCTTCCCTTGGATTGTAGGTTTCCAGTTCGAGGCCTTGTTACACAATGGGACACTGCATACGGAAGACTTACGCGCACTCTTTCGCCCAGTCCAAAAACTATGCGCGGAACGAGATGATTCTTATGTAGATGATCTCCTTCGAAAGTATGGAGAAGTGTTGCGAGATAGGCCTCCTTGGGAGAGTCCGATAGCTTGCTTCGAGCGCATTAAGGCGAAATATATTCAACCAAAGTTGGCCATATCTATATTCCGATGTCGTCATGTCACATTCACTCCTACTCGGATGCTTTTTGAAGGTCCTTATGCGACTCAATCCAATCGAATCGTCCGGCAATTTTCTGGCTATGAGGATTATTTCCTCCGCGTTGACTTCCGGGATGAGGATAGGTTACAATATCGATGGAATCGAGAGGTTGATGGAGCTTCCTTCGTCCGCGAACGCGTGGGGACGACCCTGAAACAGGGTTTCGAAATTGCCGGAGAGCATTTCGAGTTTCTTGCTTACTCATCTTCGGCACTGCGAGAACACGCTGTATGGTTTATGTCGCCATTTCAACACCCAAAATATGGATCTGTCGACTCGACCTACATTCGAGATCAAATCGGAGACTTCAGGGGCAAGGAGTTAATCAAACAGCCCTCGAAATATGCAGCCCGGCTGGCCCAGGCATTTACTGCTACCGAGGCATCTGTTTCCATCAAGCGAAACGAATGGGAACAGGTGGAAGATATAAAACCCGCGAGTTACAAGGAAGGAGACACCAGTCCAAATCTTTTCACCGATGGCCTCGGGTCCATTTCGAAGACTCTTGGGGATAAGATTTGGGCCGAGTTATGCGCTGGCCGTCAAGACCATGGACAGACATCGATCAAACCTTCAGCGGTAAGTTTGCTGATATGTATCCATACTCTCTCCCAGTGTTTATGAAATGTGCAGTATCAAATTCGGTTCTTAGGATACAAGGGTGTTGTAGCAATTGATGAACAGCTAGATCAAACAGGGAATGGTATACACATGCGCCTCCGAAATTCAATGAACAAGTTCTCAGTGTCGAATGAGGATGAAGCGCCCATTGAAATTGCCCGAGCATTTAAAGACCCCAATGTATGTTATCTGAACAGGTATAGTAAACAATTCAGCATTCACAGTTGACTCTTGCCTAATCCAACCATCTCCAGACCTCTCGTAATGCTTCTAGAGGATCTTGGAGTTAGTCAGGATGCATTTTTGAAACTTCAAGACGCCCAAGTGTCTGAGGCGCGCACTATCCATGATAGCATTGATCGGTTCCGATCTGTCCTCTCGGGTCATAGTCTTGGTCGACCCTTTAGATTTTCATGGATCATCAAGCGGTTGCAGGATTTGAATCTCGAAATCAATGACAAGGATCCTAGCAAGCCGAATATTGACACTCCTTTTCTCAAGCAGGTCCGGGAGGTTGCCATGATGGACATCATGCGGGACATTAAGCACAGCGCGAAGATCTTGGTTCCAGATAGTCATCTCCTGGTCGGTGTTGCAGATGAAGGTCCAGCGTATATAAAACGAGGATTTGAGAACGTTTTTTGTCTAGAACCAGGACAGGTTTACGGTGTGTTTACCTTGACAAACGATTTGAATGCTCTCTAGAATTTGTCTTCTAGTCTGTATTCAGGAGAGTTTTGATAAAGACCCCGTTTGGTTGGAGGGACACTGTATGGTCACTCGAAGTCCTGTTGCACACATCGGAGATGGTGAGTTTGTTCGTTGTGTCGTTGCTTAATCATTCATATTCCACAAGTGCAACGTGTTCGGGCAATAGGGAAACCTCCTGAGGGAAAAGTTTGTTCATTCGCCCATTTGAAGAATGTCCTTGTTATGTCCTCTCAAGGTTTGGAAAAGTGACTGAATAAACCCACGTCGTTGATATCAAGCATCCAGGTCATCGTTCTCTGGCTTCCTGTCTGGGCGGCGGTGATGTCGACGGGTAGGCTCGAGCTTTCATCCTCTAGCAAGGGCTTAACCACCGAAATCATAGTGACCTGTTTCAGATAATCCAATATGACCCTTTGCTCCCCATGACTTACGAGCAACCCATGAACTATGATATCTCTCTCGGCACCAAAACAAACGAATGGGAGAGTACTGTCGAAGACATATGTGATTTCATCGTCGAATATATCAACTCGGATGTCCTGGTATTCATTTCGTCTCCTTATGAGGTGTAGTACTGAATTTGGCTTTTCTCAGGGTCTGCTATCAGATCGCCTGTTGACAATTGCAGGTATGTTCGAGCCAGTCACTAGACCGAGCAGCTTTGCTGATAATCATGGATAGATCAATCCAAGGTGCAACCAGATTTTCAAGTCGTAGTATATCTAAGCTAAACTTCATGTTAGCAAGGAATGAACGACCCTGATTGCATTAGATTAGCAGAACTCTGTTCTCAGGTGGGAAGGTATTGTTTCAAAAGAAGAAAAAATGGTCTGAATGCTATCTTGTGTAGGCCGTCGACTATCCCAAGAACGGTATCGCTGTTAACCTCGAATCCGACCAACTACCACGTACTTTGATCAGATGCCACCCTGATTGGCATGCAGCCGAGGTGATTAGCCCTCGGCCTACTGATTACTATAGCTCTACTCGTGCGCTTGGAGAACTTTATCGAAATATTACCCTTACAGAGCCAGAAAACATCAAGCAAGTCACATATGATCGCGTACCTCTCTGTGACCCCATATCCCAAGTTCTGAGGGGCAGAGTAGAGTATTATATTGGAGATCTTGTTCAACCAGCACAAAAGTTTTCGGAAGCCTTGGTGACCTTATACCAAAGCTATAGAGAAGAGCTCAATTATATATGTTCTACACATACACTCTCCAACGCGCCCGGTGCAAAACTTCTTGAAGCTGAAGTAATCACTGGGACGATCCTTGCAAAGTGTTCACAAAAGAGATGGAGAAGTGATCGGATATATCGCATGCGGCTTCACATTACAACGCAAGTAAGGGAGGTCAAGAACGAATTATTGCCGCAAAAGAAGGAATACGTTTTGTCAGAGTTGGTGGACGGACTTGGGAGGGCTTGGAGGGCTTGGGAGTACAGCCAGACCCGTGGCTTCAACGAGGAGGGTTCAAATAGTTTCAGTTTCATCGTCCTGGATGTCATCCTTGATATCCTGGAACACTTGGATTCCAACTCGAGAGTCCAAGTATCTTCTGATTCCTATGATGCTTCTAGTCCGCCTGACCTTGAACCAGAAGTCGACAATCAGGATCCCGCCCTCATCTGATATGTATTTGCTAATGTATCACTTTTGTATTTTTTATAGAACTATTACCCCTATAGGCTATAAACTCTCGTTCATTGTAGATTGTTGTTAACATAAACTTTCCGCTCCAACGATTGCTGATATCAAATTCTTCCTGCAACGTACCACTCTGAGGTCAGATTATGACATCTTTACCCATCAACGAGAGCACTTTGGCCAAGTCCAGTTCCAACTTACTACTAGTGATTTTCATCCATGGTTTCAAAGGAAGTGACAACACCTTCAAAGAGTTCCCGAGGCGGCTTCAACATGTCCTATCGGAGAGCATAGATGATATCTGCGTCGAGAGTATCGTATTCCCTGCATACGAAGTGAGTCATTATTGGGACTTCAACATATTCGATACCTAATGTCCTGGTGCCTCAAATCAAGACGAAAGGAGAGCTGGTAATCATAACCTAGTTGATCCCTCAGTTCGGTTTTCTGAACACCTGGACAACCAGAACGCTGCGGTCATCCGATTTTCCGAATGGCTTGCTACATTGACAGTTCAACGTGAGAATCATCACGGAGGTGGTGCAGGGAGTGCTCAAATTGTGCTTTGTGGGCATAGGTATGAGCATGTGCAGGAATTTCCTTCTAATTCTGATCATGATTTTCAACTTTCAAGCATGGGAGGTTTTCTTGCTGCGGACACGTTGCTTGAACTCATCAGGACTCAACCTAGTCGAGACTATCCTCTCTGGCCCCGAGTCATTGCATGTGTGACTTTTGACACTCCGGTATGGTTCTTTAGGTCCCGCTGGAAGTGGTATTCTTAGCTTCAAAACTTGGCTAGTTTCTCGGTATCAATCCAAATGTCGTGAAGAATGGCGTCACCAAAGCCGCTGGATATGTCAACGCTGCTTCTGCCGCAGGTTCAGCTATTTTCGGCTCGTTTGCAGGCCGCAAGATACAAAAGGTCGCTCAAGCACAAAACTCATCCAATGATTCGGCACCCACATCATCATGGGGTATACCTGCTGCGTTCACAGTTGGTGGTGCTCTGCTTGCAGCAGCGGCTGCTGCAGGAGGGGCGTATTATAAACGCGACGACCTCAGTCAAGGCTATACCTGGCTTATGGATCACATGAAATATGCCGGAAATGTATGGGACGAATCAGGTCTTCGACGTCGCGTTGATGCATTGGTTGATGCACACGAAAGATATGGAATTCTCTTCCAGAAGTGTGTATTCTCCGGGTTTGATTTGGAAAACAGCTTACCAGATTGTTAGCTTTTATGTCCTGCTACCTGAGGCACCTCCTACACATCTCTCAACACGAACATTCATAGTACAGCCTAAACGGACTTCTCGTGAAATGGAAAATTTTGTACCTGCCAGGAACAAACAGGCTGCTGATGAGGTGCAAGGGCACACAGGCATGTTTGATGGGAGAACAAATGACGGCTATTATAACCTTGGCCTAACAACGGCAAATGTTATAAGAACAGCGATACAAAAGGCCGACACCTCCAAACTTAATGGAGCTAGCGAGAAGGATAATGTATGAGAAAACGTGAAGGATTCATGCGCCCTTCGATGGTCGAAGATCGAGACGCATCGCATAGGCGTCCTCCCCATCCGCGTCTGAAAGCAATTTTCAATACCCCGAGGACCTTGAGCATAGTAGCACTCACAATAACCCTTTTCTATATCTTTCACTGTGAAACCTAAGGTATTTTGGTAGAGGTTTAGTGCAGCTCGATTTGACTTGCGGACGTGGAGCGAAACATTAGTAGCACCATAGATAGTTGTCATGGCCTCCTCTGAGATTTAGGGTTGAATATTAGTGTGCTTGTATGGTAAATGCGAGTAACATACGAGATTGCGTCATCAACTTTTTCGCCAACCCTAGTCGTCTGTATGGTCGCAGGACAGAGATAGACGTGACATGTCCATGAGGTTCCTCCCCGGTTTTGAGCTCCTCCTCCCTAGTAAAAACGATGGATGCAAGTCAAAGGGCGGATCGGATGATATCACTTGACTCACATCTTAGCAAGGATATACCCAACGATTCGTCCCTTATGGTCTTCCGCGACATAGGAAAGGGATGGCCAAGTCATAGCATGGTAGAGATCTAGTGTAAAGTTATGCGCTCACTAAATTCTTTGTTCATCCCTTCGAAGAGATGAAGAAAGATATACACGAACAATATCTCATTGTGTAGTTTTCAGGCAGGTTCTGCAGGTTACATGCTTGCATACCAGTCAGGTCCTCAACCTATAGAAAGGAATTAGCAGTTCAATGGATGGACATAAGTTTACTGACTTTAATGGGTCGTACGTTCATGGTGTGAACGTAGGATGTGATTTGGTTTAGATCACAGGTTCCTAAGGCAAAACAAATGACAACGCTTCGCTAGTCCCTCAGTATTTGATGTAAACGCCAAAAAATTGGCAGATGGTCACTCAAGTCAAGTAGCTGACGGCGGCAGTGATAGTTAATTTGGCCAGGTCTGGTGCCTGCCCTGAATCTGAACCAATTAGTGGGTGTAATTGTCCTGGAGTGGGCAGCAAATTTATCTTTACGACAATAGGAGAGTCAATTCATTCAAACTTGTGTTGAGGTAGAAGTTTAAGGTCAAATCGACAGTTTATATTTGTGCCTACAGTGTCTCCATTAGAACTTGAAAGCCTAAACAAAACAAAGAATAATTTTGCAGTACTATGAATGAGAAGCGACGAGAGAGAAATTCTCCAAAAAGATATATCGAGGACGTGTGATACAAGGGATAAAATCAGTGACGAGGAAAAGCTCCTCCAGATGTTGGTGGGTGAGACTGGTATATACCCTCCTGCACGTTGTGTCCAAAGTGAAAGGCTTTCCATGTCCTCCCAACATTCCAATGATTGCTAGAGCCCTCCGCGGTTGACGAAGTAGCGTCAACTATTGTCCGCCGGCCAGTGTCCATTGGAGTTCCCTGATAATTGCTTGATGTGCCTACGTCAGGTACAGCGTTCTGTTCGTAATGATGTACTTGGTCCATCGTCTGCTTTGGTTGGTAGCCTTGTTGGGACATTCCAGCATAATGTTGACTCGGGACCGTATACTGACACAGAGGGACGCCGATCTGAGCACCCGTCAAATTGATCGATGATTCTACAATCGGACGCATATTTGACATGCTCTGGTCAACATGTGGATCCTGGCGGCTACTCTCTGGACCTGCGACAGGGGTAGCAAACCCATCTTGAATTTGGGCGTTAAGACGGCTCGTAGCGCCAAGGATATTGACAGAGGGTGGGACATTATTTCCCTGTCGTCCCGCTCCTATAGTTGAAGTCGCTATGGTAGTGACGCGAGGGGACCTATGACGATCAAAGACAAATTCGTGGGCTTGTGGCTGACCACGGCTTCGTGTATTGGTTACATAGGCAGACACTGGGTCAGAAACAACCACTGCCGGTTCCATGTCAACATCAGCGTCTGGTTCTGGTGTTCCATCGTCATTAAAGATCTCGTAATCATCATCATCGTATTCCGTGTCGTCAGTTCCATTAGTCTCATTCATGCTATCAAAATGTTCAGTCAGATGATTGCGCAGCTGTGCAATTCCTCTCCCGGAGTAAACGCAAAATGCCGCACGTTGAGCCGAATTGAACTCCTTGGACACAGTGTCACCGAGTGATCGATACAATAATAGATCAAATAGGCTGACCTTCGGGGCTTCACGGCAGAATTTTTGGAGGCCTGGATCACGGAAACAGGGGATTCCGGACAGACTTAAATGAGTAAGCTTATGTAGCTTTTGCAGCAGAAAGTGGATTGCCATGAGTGAGATTTGATCGCAATAAGAAAGGTGAATTCGCTCCAAGGTGGCATGCCGTTCAGCAAGAGCGAAGATTGCCTCATCTGTCAAATTGTTGACTCGCACAAGGCCAATTCTACGAAGTTTAGGCAATGCGGAAAGCTCAAAAATCGACATATCGGTCAACAAGGTACAGTCTAAGATCCGAAGCATGAGTACATAACGGCAATGGCTAGATCAACTCACTCGCAAAATCAATATAACGAAGCCTTGTACAAGACCTTGCTAAGATACGAATTGACCTATCCGTAATCTTACTGGCATGACCCAGATGCAGGTAGTGCAAAGCTCTGCCTAATTTGCTGATCACTTCGAGGGCTCTGTCCGTCAATAACCTACACTTTGACAGCACTAGATTTCGTATCTTGGGTGCATGCGAAACAATGCCCTCAATAGCGTCGTCGGTTATCTTCGAACATGCAGTCAGGTCCAGCATCCGGATATTCTCGAATGAGCGATCAAGGACAAGAGGCGGTAATAACTTCCCAAGATCGCGGCCGGGGAGGGAGCTGAAGGTTTCAAAATCCGGCAAAGCCCTGTGTTCTAGTCGCGGAGGTGCTGGAAAAGCACTATCTGTCAATTCAGGACAGTGCGCAAGGCGCATCTCACGCATGTGATTGCAATGTCGCCAGAGGCTTCGCACACTAAAATCTGTGATTAGAGGGCAATGGTTGAGATCAATCTCCAAGAGCAATGGGCAGTTCTTGGCAAGGGTGATGATCGATGTGTCGGTGATGCCGGTGACATTGCTTAGCTTGACACGACGGAGTAGCGGACAATGTTCTGCCAGGGCCAAGATGCCATTGTCGGTCACTCCTGAACATCCGGAGAGATTGATACCCTGGAGACGTTTGGCAGTGCGAGCAAGACCAATAAGAGCGTTGTTGGTAGTTTGGTTGCAATTGGTGAGGTCAATGGCAATGAGGTGCTGAAAGCGCAGGAAGAGGTACTCTAATAACTCTGCAGACACACCCCTGCAATTCACAAGCGTCAAGCGCTCGAGTCTGTCGCAGCGAATGAATTTGGCGAGCACATCGTCCTTGACGGACGGGGCGAGGTTCAGGAGATTGAGGCGCCGGATAAAGCGGGAGTACGTGAATGTCTGACAAATGCTGCCAAGCGCAGTCCCCATCTTGACCATTGTGCCGTACTTGGGAAACAGGGGTCTGTGCCATAAGAGTTCAACGGCACATTCACACCAAGTCCTGGAGACGAGGATGCAATGGAAAAGGTCGCGAGTAACGGTGACGTGCTTGAATATGTAGATAAGAATCTCTGCAGGGACACGGGAGACAGGTGAGTCGGTCCCATTCTTGGTCGAAGAGGCAGCCATTGGCAATTTAGACGACCACTGAGCAGTGACCGGGGCTGATGCTGCAAATATGGACTTTGGAAGTTCCTCATCGTCGTAGTCATCGGAGAGAGATGTATTAGATGGTGCGTTGTGAAGATACATGAGAGTAGGAGGGAAAGACAGACAATACGGTGGCTGCCAGAAACCTGCAGCTCGAACAACAACGCTGACTAAGCAATCTGGAGTCATCGGCAAACCAAATCTCCGGATCGCCAGTATGCCTTCGTCCTTCGCCACACCTACAGATGTTGCTGCCCACACCACGTTCGATGATCTCGTAGCATCGTGCCAGATGCCTGCTCCAGGATTTGACTACTTTAATGCGAGACGGGGGCTCTGGCTTACACCCCGGTCCAGTGGAACCCAGAGAACATCCGAATCCGACATATCCTCCGCACATGAACAACTCATGGAGATCCTTCAAACACCCGGAGCCGTCCTGAGTGATTCTTGCTGGAAAAATGGGATCGAGAAGGTGTGGGATGGATTATCAAAAGGAGCCCGCCTCAAGCATGGTTTACCTCTTGACCTTGCTGTATGTATTTTTATTTACTATTATTAGGCATTGAACAACTATTTGCTTCAGATCAAGGTTGTGCAAGCATCCTGGGTACAGGATGATATTTGGCCTGCAGACCTACAGGCTCCAGAATCAGATAATGAGTTGCTCAAAGAGTTCCTATCCAAGCCAGTGGTTCTTCAAAACTCCAAGGAGCCCAAGCGTCATACAGAAACCAGCAAAAATGCTGCCACTTCGCTCTGTGATTAGTCACAGGCTACAATCTTATTGTTTTGTTCTGAAATATGGTCCATCGCTGATGTGTTGCTATCGCTCTTAAATCTAAAGCATCAAGTCGTGGAGAGTGATGATTACCAGGATGGATTATAATAACCAACTGAGGCTATGACCGTGACGGTGGAGAAACCTGGAAGGAAGAATCAGCACGTCATGGGGCAGATAGATAGATAACCTACAAGTATCACACCATCTCCTCTTACAAAAAGCATCTCCGATTTACGCTTTGCCATCTGAAGATATCGAGTGAGTTCTGCAATTAACTGATTCGCGGTGGAAAATACATTTATGGTCTTGTCTGGTGAATCTGCATCCAGAATCATGATGGTTTCTTCGACATCGCTTAATATGAGGTTCATATGACCATCATAAGCCTTCACCAGGGTATTCAGTATAAGAACAGAGGAGAGTCATGCACTTACATGCAGGATGCCAGTTAGTTCTCGGTCTCCTCTAAGCTTCACAAAGACACGTTCACTAAGGGATAGACGGATTAAGTCGAAGGGCTCTTGGATTGCAGATACAGTGTCCATGAAGTTCTTGTTCAAGTAACCACGTGAATGATATTTTTGAACTCCGCACGACTTCTGCTAATGAATAAACTGCCTTTCACCCATCTCTGACCTTGGACCTTACGATGCCAGTAAGGACGAATATTCTATGCTTTCATGTTTCTGCTGACTTGCCATGGTTCGCCGGAATAGAAACATTATTGCGATTATTGTGATGTTTTTCTAACCCACGACTCTGCCTCAGGTATGTCTGCTTGGCCAATATTTCATCGAGCGGTCTCTCAATACCCGTTTCAACTAGTTCGAAAGGCACACAACAATGGTCGCAACCACCTAGCGAATGTCAGGGACTATTATGCCTGTATGCCTCCTCGATTCCTTTTTGGGCTCAAACTCACAGTCTTGATCCAGCACTCGGGCACGACAAAGCACAAAATATCATTGATCAGATCACAGCATCATATGAGTCTACAGGTGGACCTCCTCCGGGAGGTTTTGGATTTGGTCCCCAGCATTTAGGAGCTCCTCCCCCGAACTTTGGTCCCCCCCCTGGGTTCGGTGGACCAATGCCTCCGCCAATGATCAATGGAGGTACGTGGTGGTAACTCCATTCTAGTGCTGAAAATTGAGCGTTTTCCACCAGGTCGCCCTCCCTTTCCCCCTGGCCCAGGTTTTCCGCCTATGATGCCCCCAGGTGCGCCACCCTTCCCTCCTAACGGGCCACCGCCAGGAATGCCTCCTCCCGGTGCCTTTCCTCCCGGCAAGTGCCTACTTTATATAAACTCTATATGATTGTTTACCCTAGTCTTAGGTGCCCCTCCATTCCCGCCAAGTGGCGGGCCTCCAGGACCCAATAATACATTCCCTTCTGCTCCGCCGTCAAATCAGCTACCTGCATCTAATGGAGATCCTTCGGGGAGTATGATGCACCCTGATAGGATGCGTATGATGAACGGCGGAAGGTAGGCCCAGTATAATTTCATATTGTCAAAAGGTATCGCGGACTATAAGAAGCCTCGGTCCTCGTCAATTTTTCTTCATGTGTGGACTCTCCGATGAGTCCAAGGAGTGTGAATTTTCTCCCTGGTGGTCTGAAAAATCAAATTTGTTGACATTGAGATATATAATATAAATTCCTGACCTCGTGCAACCAGCACCACGTGGCACGTGGCACGATGCGTGCCTACAAACAAACAGACATCACGCCTACACGAGTCTGGATTTTCTTTGGCCACCATCCTTCTTTCTTGAATCTGCACCATGCGCGAAGTTATCTCTATCCATGTAGGCCAGGCCGGCATTCAAATCGGCGGTGCATGCTGTACGTCCCT
>Ga0153967_100015_pt1 | contig 127818 bp, 174 predicted proteins | sample TSFL051MetaG_FD_104688 | JGI IMG/M metagenome (GOLD analysis project Ga0153967, IMG submission 104688) | Attine ant fungus gardens microbial communities from Florida, USA - TSFL051 MetaG | ecosystem: Host-associated > Fungi > Mycelium > Unclassified | place: USA: Florida, Paynes | collected...
CTTGGTTCTCGTTGTTCCAGGGGGGTCTAAACCCTCTAGATGGCTGCGCTTCTGGTGGCTTTGCCACCTGCGCTGCTCCTTTACTCCCCAACACCTTTTCTTCTGTCCTACTCTGCCTCAAGTTCCTATCTAACCTCACCGACCTCTCCCACCATTCCTCAATCGTTACTGGAGGTGATTCCGCCTCTGCCAACCTTCTTCTGATGTTCCCATTCAGTCCTCTTTTGAATTCTTCTATGAGGGGTTGTCCCTCATAGCTGCTTCCTCTTGATGTCTTTTTGAAAATTTGGACATACTCGTCGCATGTCTGTCCCCCCTGCTCCAGTAGTCTCAATTCATCCACCTTCCTCGATTCCTCATCAAACTCCCCAAACTCCTCCCTCATTTTTGTGAATAATTCCTCCACCGTTTCCACCGCCAATATCCCTTGTCTCCTTTCTTCCAACACATTTTCCTTCCATACCTCTGCTACTCCCCCTTATACATAGGTCAGTACCCACGATATTTTTTCCTCCTCGCCCGTCCCCTTCATCCTCATACTGATGTACAGACGGCAGGTATTGATAAACCCTACCACCTTCTCTCTTTCCCCGTTGAACAAGGGAGGTTTGGCTGTCTCTTCTTGTGCTTGTCCCCTTGATAGGAGCTGTTTGATGGCCATGGTATGTTGGGCCAGGTACTGGAGTATCTGGTCCATGGTTAGGGTGGCCTCCCCTTGTAGTTGTGGTTGTTGTTGCTGTTGTTGTTGTTGGGATTGTTGACCCCAGGATGGTTGGTGGTGGGACATGTCGTAGTCCCAGGTGCTTTCTTCTTTGGTTGTGGTTTCCTTGTACGAGGAGTAGTTGTCTTCTTCTGAACTAATTTTTACGCCTACTGGGGAGCATGTCTTCTCCCAGCTAGGCTCCTACTTCCTTACTGACTACTGCCCTAGTGATAGGGTTAGACTATTGCCGCAAAGATGCAAACCCCTAAACTAGACAGCTTCCTAAGGAACGACTGTCACTCCTCTGCATGTAGGAACTACAATGAGCTCCCAGCACAAGGTTTATAGTGTGAAGAAAAGAACAAGTATAATAATGAGCCCGCTCAATTCAGAGGTCAGGTCTTGAGCGCAACACCTGAGCTTGGTGCTGTGTCTCTACCGTTAGTCCCTAACTGACTAACAAGTCCCCTGTAAGCCTAGGGCCCGGCTGTGGTTGTGGTTGCTGGTCGCAGTGACCAGTATACTGAGAGCAATAAGAGAGTAGAGGAAGGGTGTGCAAGGTTCATGATGAACAGTACAGAGAGTAGGGTATCAAGTTCTAATGTAATGACAAGGCTAGTCGAGACGACTGTCTTATCACACTCAACGTTATGAGAGAACGAAGAGAACTCGATGAAGTCTCTTGGTGAATTGTGCTACCTACTTATACACATTTTTTATTTGTCTATGTGTACACTTAAGTAACTACCAAACTTTCCAGAAGATTCCATCATGTGACCTATCATGTGACTAGGTCATGTGATCCTATTTTATCTTATCTTATCTCTCTTTTCTTTAATTAGAATCCTTTGTCTAGTCCATCCAAGAATAGCTCTCTTTCTTCCCATCCCTCTAACCTTACTATTTTTGGTTTAGGCAGGTGATTTATGACAGTAATACAGCTACCAATATCAATTGATCCCATTATGTGCATTGTATAGGCTTGCATAGAATCCAACAGCTCGTCCACAGTCTATGTCTACTTGAAAGGAAAAGAATGAAGAGAGAGAGATTTAGGGAACATTGTTTGAGGAATGTACATAAATTATCTAGAAAAGAGAAGGATTGCCAAAAGTCAACAACTCCATTGAGGATGTATCCAACCAGGTGGTAGCTTGTGTAGAGCAGGCACTTGCACAGCATTCTGATACTACACGTGTAGTTATCAGGGCAGCCTTGCTAATACTTGATTGGTAATTAGAAATTACTCTCATCTGTGCATTTATCGAGTACTTTTTTCTCAGAGGCTAACCAATTTTTTTTTTCTATCTAGTGGGTCGTCTTCTTGGACCCATGTTCCTGGGAACTCTTCCCGGGAGTATTTATTAATTTTATCAATACATGGGGGAGTCATTCATTTGTTGCGTTACAGTCGGAAAGATTGCGTTCCGAGCCGAGTGATCCTCACCCAACCCATCAACGGCACCCTTTTTTTGGGAATATGTACCTCACAAAAGCGTAAATTGGCTTATCCAAACAAAAATGGAGATTTGACATGAACTCGACATTTGGTATTAATAAAACATCCTCCTGTTTCCTTCTTCAACCACTACCCTCCTCCCTCCCCCTCTGATTTTTTTCAATCGATCATGTCCTCGAACACAAAGGAGCGTACCCCGGATGATGACGATGGCAAGGACATTGAGGAACAGAAAACCAAGGCCAAGATTCATGGAGCATGGAAAGCGGACGAAGAATACATTCTACCTAAAAACAACATGCCCGTGGTACATCTCCTTCTACAAATCATAAAACCCTTCATTCGACAGGATTTTCTGCTCATTTTTTTTTTACGCAACAGGTACTCCTTGGTTTGATGCTTTGTTACTTCCTTGCGGCTTTGGACCAAGTAATCGTCGTTCTTTTTTTGTTTTTTTTCAACCACTGAAGAACAATGACGATAGACCATCGTAACGACGGCTCTTCCAACTATTGTCAGCAAATTGGGTGGCGGAAGTCAGTATAGCTGGGTAGGAACGTGAGTGTGTGTTTTTGTCAAGTCATTTGATTTCGGATCCGATATCACATTCTTTCCGATAGAGCTTATATGTTATCAGCTGCAACGTAAGCATGTTGACATTTTCTTGTAATAACGCTTCACATCCGGTCGTCAGATTATCTCCGTTCTATGGAAAGGTGTCGGATATTACTGGCAGAAAGCCTATCTTGTACTCGAGTATCCTGCTCTTCTTCGTCCGTCATCAGTCTTTTCTGGGTGTATACATGACACCTATCTACCGCCTTTCATAGATCGGCTCAGCATTGTGCGGCGCTGCACAGAACATGGTAATTCTCAGTCAGGTGAAACTCGGGACATTTAACGCATTCTCCGCTACTAGACTTGGTTAATTGTTACAAGAGCTATACAAGGCATAGGGGGAGGGGGCCTCCTTCAGATGGTGTGTGTCACAACTGTAATGCTAATTTGATTGCTCATGATCACCATCAGGGAAACATCACGCTTAGTGATATCGTTTCTTTACAGGAGTATGTGAATCCATCGGATTACATCACCCATAATACTCATCATCCGTAGCCGCGGAAAATACGGCGGTTTGCTCGGGGTTACGTGGGCTGTCGCGAGGTACTCGGATCGAATCACAAAAATCTTTCTATACCTGATAACTTTCAATCTAGTGTTACTGGTCCACTGGTTGGCGGTGTAAGCACTAATGTCTCCTAAAATCATCATGAACGTGACATGTCGCTAGGCTTTCACAGATCACGTCTCTTGGCGCTGGTGTTTCTTCATTAATTTGTGAGGAGATATGACTCTTGTCAAAAATCTAACATCAGACTTGATTTTAGGCCTACCGGGGGCGTGGCTGGTCTCGTATTATTCTTCTTCCTTAATCTTAATCCCCGAGCTGGAAAATCCTTTCGTGAACATGTAGCAGAATTTGATTTTGCTGGGTTAATCCTCTTTACAGGTGGTATTTTATGCATTCTATTCGGTTTTAATGAAAGCGAGAAAGGCTGTGAGGATTTCAGTTCTTCTCGACGTTGGCCTTCGATTCATGGAAAAATGATAGGGTCACGTACTTCGACAATCGTTTTACTCGTCGTCGGGTGCGTGACGCTTGTCGGGGCAGGAGTCAACGAATGGTTCACTACACGCTCACCGATGGTTCCACCACGCCTATTCAAGGTCAGTATAATTTGAGAATAATTGACACCATCTGATCAGCGGGCTGCACAGACCAGAACCACGGCATTTATTCTGATCGCCACCTTCCTACACGGCACGGCCTTTTTTTGTGGTAAGCTCTGGTTCTAGAAGCTGAATAGTCGGTGACATTGTCGTCCAGGTGCCTTTTATCTACCCTTGTACTACCAAGTACTCGGCGCATCAGCTACAAAAGCTGGAGTGGAGTGAGTGATATCTGCATGGGATGATTGACCTCTGGGCACTGAAAGACAGACAGAATGTTGCCGTTTACACTTGGTTCTTCAATGATGTCTGCTCTGTCTGGAATCATCGTGACGCGCACGGGAAGCTACCGGCCAGTTATCTGGGGGTCGTTTGCAGTGTTTACGCTGGGGATGGGCTTGATGACCATGCTCACGGGGACGTCCTCGACGCGAGTGATTTTTACTAGGGACGTGGTGGATTGTGAACGACTGATTTTTGCGCAGTGCTGTCAAGGAAGTGATTCCGATGATTACAGCATTGGGGCTTGGAGGCTTGTTCCAGGTGCAGTATAGATGAAAGGATAGATGGCCTGAGTATTGAATGCTGGATTCAGGTGCCAATTGTTGCACTCCAGGCGGCAATGCCGTTGAAGGACATGGCTACGACAACGTCGACGTTTGGATTCACCAGGTAGGAGGGGTTTGCCAGCCTGTTGGTGTATCTCATGGTTTACGGCAGGATGCTGGGTGGGACGGTCGGTGTTTCGGTGGGACAGGCTATTTACTCGAGTGTGAGTTGCAGAAATACTTGGGCTGGAAACTGATAACGTTGCGTAGATTCTGGCGAAGAAGGCGAGAGCGTTCTCGACGTTGGACTTTGACACGAGCCCTGGTGCGCTGAGCCAGAGCGTGGACCGACTGAAGACGATTGCTGTAAGTGGCCAGGACTGACGTTTGGAGCGAGAGAGATGATACGGGCAATTGATAGGATCCTGAGGTCAAGGCACTGGTGATTGATTCGTATGCAAGATCGATCAGCACGATCTGGAAAGTGATGACGCCGGTTGTGGGAGTGGCGTTTATTCTGAGTGAGTGTGTGATTGCAGGGAGGGATGTGTACTGAGAAACTGCAGCACTTGGGATACGGGGGTACACGCTGAAGCGGAACATTGTGAAGCAGGGAGAGGTAGAAGTAGATAGCAGTAGGAACAATGCAGAGTGATGTGCAGCACACGTGCCATCATTATGACTGTGATGGCAACATGAGCACGTGGAGAGAGGAGGGAGTGACATGGAAGGGAGTGACATGGAGCATGCCTCACAACTCTCAGCTGGTCATCGGTGCGCGGCAGCCCAAGTGCTGTGCGTCGTGCAGGACGCTTGTGTTTGTGCTCGACCGCGATCTCCCTGCCACGTGTCCCAACTGCAACGAGCTCTTCCGCAGATGCCTCCTTGTCCCCCCAAAGCCCTTGTCTCTTCCTGTCCCCCGTGACCCTCCAAGGATCTCTCCCTCCCTCTCCCGCCACGACCAGCCCCCTCCGGCCCCCCGCCACCCTTCCCCTCCTCCCAGTCCCATATCTGCCCCAGATCCCTTGTCCGATGTCACGCGCATCCGTGTTCGCTCCCGCGCAAGCCACTGTCTCTATCCCGGCGCAAAGTTCCAGGGAACCCAGAAGAGCGGCAGGAACAGCTATGATGTCACCGTCACCATCGTCGTACGTTCTCTCCTTCGCTGCCCAGCCCCGACTCACCTTTCTCCAGGATGTCGATTTTGCTACCTCTTTTCTCTGCGGCTATCTCTGCATCCGTGGCCTCACAGATGACTGGCCCGAGCTCACAACCTATTTTGACGCAGAGATCATCGGCAGTCGCTATGGCTTTCTCACTCAAAACTGGGGCGCCAGTGAAAACGAGGACATCGTCCATTGGTCCCGCTTCCCTGCTTTCCGCAACATCAGGCACGAGGCAAAGCGTCCTCGCTTGACCATCGATGATAGAGACAGAGGCGCCGTCTTCATGCGTTGGAAGGAAAAGTTCCTGGTTCCAGACCACAGGGTGCACGACATCAGCGGCGCCAGTTTTGCAGGTCTCCTCCGTCTCTTCTTGACCAGGATCGTTTTGCTGAATAGTCCTTCCAGGGTTCTACTATGTCTGCGTCGACTGCAACCCCCAAGCAACTCCCCCTGCTGCGGGCTCAAGCGGTGACTCCTCCGAGGAAGAAGACCCCCGAACCGGTCGCAAGCAGAATCGTGTTTGGCAACCCTCCACCGCTAGGAAATCAGTTGTAAAACGACCTCCTCTGTATATACCATATACTGCTCCTGCAGCAACGATGAGTGGCTTTTATTACCATCAGAATTCGGAACCGTACGTGTCTATTCGACTGCATATCGTGTGACTGACAAATGGTCCATTTGTCTTCGACCATCACAGATATCAACAGTTATCGCTAACGCATGTACCCGAAATATCCAGTTCAAGCTTCGAATTCCGATAAGACCCGTTTGTCATCATAGCGGGCACGGTCTCTGGCCCCCTTTGTTTCCTTGTATGTGTACATGTATAATGTCTATCATTCAGGCATTAGGTCTTTTGTATATGTGCAGGTTGCTTTAACAGGACGTTGCTACGCTTTTGCCGTCACTCGTTCTGTCTTTTGTTTCGATAGGATAGGGATTAGGCTAATTTGATAGGTAGTGTGTAGTTCTAGTAGGCTGTTGCAATTGATACCTCACCTCAGATATATTCAAGATTGTTCAAGCTTAGTATAAGTTGAAACTAGGATCTGGTCTGTGTTGGAGATGAACCTAATCAAGGTATTAATACCAGTGTTTAGAATATAAGGACACTAAGATGTACTGAGAGTAGTAAATTTAGTCTAATTGATTTCAGAGCCCACCTTCAGCCCACCTTCTAGGTAAGACCTAGAGCACATCCATTGCGATGCATGGTTGCTGTTTTTTTGTAAAAGAAATCAAGATCTCATTACGCGGTGTCAGTACACATTCCGTGATTATTTATCCGTTTGCTGTATCATGTGCTTGCGGAAATCATATGTCATCCTTTTCGATTGAGCTATAAGCTCCTGTACTCGATTCTTCCCTTTTGTCCACTCTTCGCTACTAACTGTCCTTGGGTTCAGCTACAAGTGACGATGAGTGTGTCTATCAACTCAAAAGGTGTGATGGAGCCTGATAAAAAAAAGCAATGACAAATGGAGATGCGAAAGATATTGACAAGAGCCCTTACGTTATCATTGTCGGTGCGGGGTACGCAAGGCGTATTGTTTCTGAGCTGTCGTCGAACTACTTCTCTTTCTTTGGGCCAACAGACTCGCCGGAATTTCAGCTGCTATTCAGCTCAAGCGCCAACTCGGTCATGAGAATTTCACTGTGGGTTTTCGTTTCCGTAGCGAAAGGCGACATTGAGTGTGATTTTGATCTTGATATTGATTAGATATTCGAAAAAGCAAGCGCTGTCGGTGGGACTTGGAGAGTGAGTCTACGGATTTTGAGTCTGTGTGTGTATGCACATTTTCAACTGTCCTTCTTATAGGATAATACATACCCGGTAAGTCTCCTCGTCGCGATGTCCGGTTCGCATTCACATGTCATATGTCACAACTGAACGGGCGCCAATGGCTGATCTAGGGATGCGGTTCAGACGTTCCGAGCCACTGGTACTCCCTTTCTACAGAGCTGAATCCCAATTGGAGTGGTTATCTCGTGACTCAGCCTGAGATTCGGGCATACTGGGAAAAGTTGTGGAGGAAATATAAACTCGAAAATCATACCCGCCTTTCCACGGCTGTGAAATATGCGGAATGGGATAAGGAGAAGATGAATTACAAAGTCACTGTGGTTGATGGTAATGATGGTGGAAAGGAGAGTGTTGTGAGGGCCGAAATCATGATCTGGGCGGTCGGTGGATTTTTTAACCCAATGTTCCCGAAAGAATTGGAAGGGTCACTAGGGAGATTTAAGGGTATGGTGTGGCATTCAGCGAGGTGGAGGCATGACGTTGAGCTGAAGGGGAAGAGAGTGGGTGTCATTGGGAACGGCTGTTCTGCGTGAGTTCATTTTCCTTGTGTGCGATCTGAATCTGAGGGAGAGATTCTTTATCCCAGAGCGCAGTTCATCCCAGAGATCTCAAAGGATCCTTCTGTAAAGGTTGTCAATTTCTGTCGCACGCCTCAGTGGTTTGTGCCCCGAGTATGTCGTCCCCTGTCCTCGAGATAATTGATTGATTGGGCTGTGTAGAATAACATGAAATATCCCGACATGGTAAAATGGATTTTTCGCCATATACCCTTCATAATGCGGCTATACCGCAACATCATCATGGTTCAGGTACGAATTAGGTGTGGAACTCGAAGGATCAATTGTTGATCGTATTCTCCAGGCTGATTTAGCTGCCGCGATTTTCTCCAAAGAAAACAAGATCATAAGACAGCTTGCGAAAAAGGTGAGATTGCTTTATAGCAATAAGGTGTCGAGTAGGCTTCCCAGATCAAGTTTTTGAGCAGATATATCAGGCGCGAAGCTCCCAAGGAATATATAGATAAATTGATCCCGAGTTATTGTAAGATTCTTCTCCCATGATTATAACGTCTTTGAGCCGCTGATAATAGATGGGTACTCTGTGTAGCTCCTGGATGTAAGAGGATAATTGTCGATCCTGATTATCTCAAATCCCTCCATCGACCCAATGTGTCACTCAATTGGGATGGCATTGAGGAGGTTGTGGAAGAAGGGATCAGGCTCAAGACAGGAGAAGTGGTTCCTTTGGATATCATTATCTTCGGAACGGGTTATACCATTGTAAGTTCGGTTGTGCCTTCTGTATAACCGATTGAGCGGCGCATCGCAGGAAACCTCCGAAGTGATCAATGTCAAGGGCAGCAAGGACCAGACAGTAAGTGGTTACTTCGAAGAACAGGGCGGAGCTACTGCGTATTTGGGATGTTCGATGCCAGGCTTTCCGAACTTGTATATACTTCTCGGTAGGTGTTAGATCGATTGTGTTTTCAGTAAGAGTTTGGTGCTAAAGTCTTATTCAGGGCCTAATGTGGCTACAGGACATGCCTCTGTGATATTCAGTGAGGAAGCACAGGTCAGGGCTGTGGCGTCATCGCCAATTTATCGGCCAGAATGGATGCTCAAATGCTGTTGAATACAGATCGGACTAGCTCTGCAGCTCATAAAGCCTGTGCTTGAAGGAAAAGCCAAGTATTTTGAGATTACAAGTGAGGCAACAGGTAAATACAACGAGTGGCTGCAGGGGCGGCTGCAAAAATCAGTGTGGACAGAGTGTATGAGCTATTATCGGGTGGACAGAAAGCAAGGAAAGATCATAGCGACATTCCCAGGGCCAGTTGCCCTGTTCTGGTGGCTCTCGCTCTCACCAGTGTGGGAACGATACAAGGCAGTGGGTGCGGAGGCTTGGGCAGCCGAAAGAAGGCAGTCAAAGATAAGGAAGCTGATGTTGGCTGTGGTGATGCTGAGTATTTCTGCGATTGCTTGTAAAGTACAGTACTAGTGAATCTTGTTTATGCGGTGTACATATTTGGCCTGGTGATGGTTTGAGGCGCTTTGCTAACGCCTGGCTTCTTCTGCTTTCTCTCTCTCTCTACCGGCCTGGCTGGTCCTTCCTCTCCTCCAGCACTCCATGAGCCAGCACACCTCTACCACTGCAAATCTCGTAGGCATCCACTATCGTGTCGGCCGCAAAATCGGTGAGGGCTCCTTCGGCGTCATTTTCGAAGGTCCGTTGTCTTTTGTATTTCTTCTGCCAATTTTCGTTTACCTGTTTCTCTCATGCTGCTGTTCTGCAGGGACCAACCTTCTCAACTCTCAGACCGTCGCCATCAAATTTGTACGTTGCTCGCAGCACCCCACTGCCTCGTATACTTGAGACCTAGTCACTCCATGTGCTCTCTAGGAACCCCGCAAGGCAGAAGCTCCTCAGCTCCGTGACGAATGTCGGTCGTATCGTATTCTTGCTGGATGCAGTGCGTTTCTCAAGGCCTCCTATGACAATTCGGCTCACATGCCAAATATAGCTGGTATTCCCCAGATTTATCACTTTGGTCAGGAGGGGCTACACAACATTCTTGTGATCGACCTTCTTGGCCCAAGCTTGGAAGATCTATTTGATATGTGCGGGCGTAAGTTTTCGATCAAGTCCGTCTGTATGGCCGCTCGGCAGATGGTCAGTCTCTGAGCATGAATTACTCAAGCCCTCCTCCTCACCCTTTGCCTAGATCACCCGCGTACAAACCATCCACGAAAAGAATCTCATTTATCGTGACATCAAGCCCGATAATTTTCTAATAGGACGTCCCAGTACCAAGGGAGCCAATGGTGTGTCTTCGTTCATTTTTCTGCGCTGCCTTTTTTTTATTACCATAATGCCATACCCTTTTCTTAGTGATACACGTCGTCGACTTTGGTATGGCCAAGCAATACCGGGATCCAAAGTCAAAGCAGCACATTCCCTACAGGGAGCGCAAGAGTCTTAGTGGTACTGCGCGATACATGAGCATTAACACGCATCTTGGTCGAGGTGGGTATAGTGTGTTTTTTGCGTGTCCTTGCCTCGCATACTCATGTTCATGTTTCTAGAACAATCACGACGAGACGATCTAGAATCTCTCGGCCATGTCTTTATGTATTTTCTTCGAGGCAATCTACCATGGCAGGGCCTCAAGGCTGCTACAAATAAGCAAAAGTACGAGAAGATTGGCGAAAAGAAGCAGATGACGCCCATCAAGGAGCTTTGTGAGGGCTTCCCTGGTGTGTATCCAAACTCATGCCTGACCTGCTCTGACGTTCGGTCCATCCATTGTTCAGAAGAGTTTGCGATTTATCTGAATTATGTTCGCAAACTGGGATTTGAAGAGGCGCCTGATTACGATTTTTTGAGAGAATTATTTGCGAAGGTTATGAAGAACAATGGAGATGCGGAAGATGGGGTGTTTGATTGGAACCAACTGAATGGTATGCTGCGTTAATCGTCTAGTTGAGTTCTCGCTAACTCGTTGGTTCTTTTGCATTCTAGATGGTCGAGGATGGGAAGTCTCTCCTGGTGTAAGTATTATGTAGTCTGATATACTTGAAACTTGGTAATCACCAGGCCTTATCAACAGCAGAGCCAGAACGCTGTCCTCAATCAGATGCAATCGGGTGCCGATCGAAAGAAGGAAACACGTGAAGATCGTCGACGTTCACAAGGTCCTGTCGTCCCTCCTTCCCCCGCTCTCGTCCGACATGGATCCAAGTCCCGAAAGATTCCTCCAACATTGATCCCAGGTGTCACTGGCCACCAAACACCCCAATCAGGGGCCGCACAAGTCAATGTTCCTATTGGTCAGACACAACGAAGCCCCCATCCATATGTCAATGGGGCTAATAGTGGATATGAGGGTTATGATATGGCGAACGCGAATCTGAATACCCAGCAATATCCTCGTGCGTCACCAATGTTACCCAGCGTTGGCACAATACCGCCCGCTGTTAGTCAGGTTCGTGCTCAGGCTGGTCAAACAGGTGTATCCCACGGCGGCGAGTATCATGGACAAGATGTGGATGAGCCCCCGCGGAAAAGTACTCTGCTGAAGATTCTCACCTGCCGATGTTAGACGTCTGTATTCTCCCTCTGCTTTGGTTCCTTTCACGGTTGTCACTGTTACCATTTTCTCAGCCTTGGTTGTTTATTCAAAGTTCGTTTCACGACATGACCTTCGGCTCTCCTCATCATAAACGCTCCTTATGCCCATTTATATATACCCTTTATTGAAGTCGCCTAATCTCGCTACGGTACTGGTTTTTCACTCTCACTTCTTATCTTCGTATCACCAACGACCCCTTTCTCTACCAGATCTATGTGACCGTTTTTTTTTAAGTTACGATATACCATTTAGACATGGAATGCATGGAAATGTTGGGAAGCAGAAAACTAATATGAAGAAAGTAATCAAATATCTCATCGGACATTGGATGTGGAAATTAGGTCTAGACGAGTGAAGGAAGGTCAAATCAGATATATAATCACAGAGAGGACTAGTCCCTAGTCCTCATTGTCATCGTCTTTCTCATCATCGTAGATAATTTTTTGTCGTCGTATGCTGCTTTCTCCCCGTGGGATTCTATGTATCGCCTGCGGCTGTGTGTGACGATAGACGGGAGATAATTGTCTCTCAGATTGAGTTTGATTTTTGCCTGATTGGACTGTGTCTTTCAAGATTCGTGGATGTTGACTGTCTTCGACTATTGTTGTCGCGGAATGAGGCTGATGACCTGTCAGTGTTCCTTCTATAAGAACAAAACAGAGGTGTCAATCCAGATAAGAGGATATGGGGTAACACCAATGAACCTACCATCGTTTATGATGCTCGTGTTTCCCATCATCGATGCCTCACCGAAGTGATTCGTCTAAGAAATGAGAATCAGACGGAAATAGTGATGACTAAGAGGATACTGAACACACAGAGGGAAATAAGAGTTGCATGTTGTTGTTCATGAATTGACTGGAAGCGGCATAGGCAGTCATCGTTGATACCCCAGCATGAGTGCTCAGCAGCAGGTGTGGCTTATCTCCTACCAACTGACGAACAACTCGTTCTACTGTCCTCGTAACCATATCCTGCAGATCAGCAACATTGACCAAAATAGGGACTTGATTCTGAACAGGCATTTGAACCTGACCAGTCGAACTCGCCATCTTTGGTGGTGCTACCATTTCCGCAGTAGTAGGCTCGCTTCGTCGCCGGTAGTCATGGGTTGAGGAGGGGCCGCTGCTTGTCCGAACTTTAGTTGCACCTTGCCTTACTTGATTGATTGCTGCACCAAGAGAATCAGCAAAACTCGTTGTCTCTTCTTTTGGCTCGGGGACACCACGATCCAAGCTCCTCTCTGCTTCCCTACGTCTCTTTTTAGCGGGAGGTCCGATTGGAAACACGGTAGAATCTTTGTCTCCGGTGACATGATCTTTAAGTGGGCCGTGCAATCTTTGGTGACTAATTGATGTGCCGATGTGCATAGGTTTCTTTACCCCTCGGACAGGATTGGGCTCAGTCGGAGAGATTTCTGGATCTGTATTAGGCAATTGAGGAAGACATTCGATCTGAATATGAGTATCTTACTTTTTTTGGACAATTGACCACGAGTCCCGGTGTCTGCTGCATCTGCTGCATCTGTAATGAGGTATAAGAAAGACATTCAGCCAAAGAGAAATACTACAATCCGCACTATGTCTACGCTTCGAATGCAATAACTTCTTGTTTTTTCTTTGATTAGAGTAATCATCATCCTGAAGATTCATGTTGATGGGCTAATCACAAAATAAATTGACTGCTCACTGAACCAAGCTCTTCGTGATCAGATTCATGTTCACTGGCCAATGATAGCAAGCTCGGATGCAACTTTGACGATATGGGTCGCCGACGTTCTGTTGGCTTGAGCTCGATATTCTTCATGTTTTGTTGTGAGTCACTCCCTAAAGAGCGAGCTGCGTGTGCATGGTCCATCTCAGAATCCATATCCATGTTCATTGTTACAGATACCCCCTTTCTGGAGGATTCGGATGTTGTCTGACGAGGTCTTTTTGGCATTTTATCGTACCAACCGAGGCTTGCATGTTTATGTTTAACAGGCTGGCATGTTGGAAATGTGATGGCATAATAGGTCATGAGAACATTAAAATTGGGTGTTGACCCTTCCTCCCGCGAGTCAAACAGGCTTTCTTTCCCTTTGTTATAATCAGGGAATTTGTTGATGTGATCTTCATGATAAGAAATATTGGTCGGATCCCGCTCTTGAAGGAGAAGCGCACGCATTGAATGCATCCTAGATTCTCCAAGAAGATGTGGATAACATCTGGATGAATGACATTTTTTGCAATTAAGTGCCCAAGATGAGGGGACGGTATGAGATTCACCCTTTATCCGACATTGTTTTGAAGGTTGGCGCTTGCAAACCCTCAGCTACAGATCATAAATTTTGATCAACACATACCTCGGCTGCTCTGATCTTAGATAGCAGAAAAGCTGCATGAAATACACTTTGCTCCGACGGCTCCGCAAAGAAACTGTCCCATGGATAAGTGCGATGGTTGGGTAAAAACGATCTACCGCGTACCACCTCTGCTCTTGTAGAGATAAAGTACCTTTGAAAGACTTCAACGAGTAACCAACGCCTGTCAGAGCCTGAAGGGCATCCCAACGGGCAATCAAAAGGACGTCAAAACTTTGGCGCTCTCGTCTCTCCATATTTTGACAAGCACATGTACGACCCTCAACATAACATCCTGGGCATACAATAAAATCTTCCTCGCCCTGTTTTTTACCCAGACATTTAAAATAGTTTTGGAATATGTCTGCCCCACAGAAGTCACAAGTATGTATTTCGTCGGCTAGTTGTGGTGATGCTCGACTTTGAGATTGCCCCTTGCTGTCGGATTGGATAGTTCCCTCGCAAGAATACTCTTCCATGAGAATGTGGTCGTAGAGACGAAGGACAGTTGCTAACTCTTGCGCAACAATGTTGTTCTCAGCGGTGTTGAGAGGGTGTGTATTCGTTTCTACCAGCTTCTGTGCGTAATTGTAAAGTGTATAATAAATGGTGCTCTTAATTTGATAAATTTCCGGTCGGCAGACCCTAAAAGTAGTAAGCCAGGCGAATAATTGCTTGGATGGATGAGATATTTTACCTTCGATACATGGGTAACTCGTGATATAGTGCCGTGGCTAGCCCAGCCAATGTCATCCGTGACCAAGAAATCTTGATGGTCATTCCACTAGAATTGAGTACCTGATGACAACTTCGAGGAGGGACCAAAACCAGATCCCCAAGCTTCTGCTCCGCAACATACACCTCAAAGGGTGCTCTTGCCAGATCAGATACAGACATAAAATAATTTTCATGGTCGAGTTCATGTTTAAGAGATTGAAAATATTTTGTGACCTTGCTGGAGTCCCTGTTTTTTGTCATGAACCAAAACGAAGAACCATCATTCTCTGTGTAACACATCAGGTTTTGGCCAGAAGAAGCACACAGGTCCTTGTGACATGGTGTATATGTGTCAGCAGCACCAAAATAACACATCAACGTTTCAACATCTGAACGCCCATTCTTCAACCGATGAACCAAAAAACTCAGACGGTAGAGGCACACAACACATACATTCTTTGGCCGGAAAGCAAACAAGTCGTCACTTCCTTCTGGTAGGAATTTATCTGGGAGAACACGCTCTTTCACAAGCCATTCTTCCCATTCTCGTGGGCATTCGATATCCTTGCCATACCACCGCTCGGTTTCTATTGGTTCCAATAGCGTTAGTTGAAGAACAATGCAAATTGATTGGGGGCATACCTTCGGCATTTGCATAGATCGCCATGGAACGCGCTTTTTCGACGAAATCACCGAAAGGCATGACTTGATCTTGGCGAGTGTGTACGTTCCGCACATTTATTTCTGTAAATATCAGAATGACAGAAGTTTGGCTCCAGAACCGACGCACTTTCTTTCTTTCCCTGAAAATACTGAAGACAAAAGTCAATGCTGAAGATCTCCTTCGACCAACGGTGATGTTTATGCCATCCTTCAATTATCAAAGGAACTCCAGATTTCTCGTGGTGTTTTACCTGGCTCTCGAGATCCTCCTTTTGGAAAGAGAAGCGTGGAACAGGCAGAAAACCCTGTCGGAGTAGGTCACTGAACGTCAAGTCTTGAGTCGAAATATGCTGCATATAGCAAAACGGCAAAACCTTTGATATTTCACCCGAAGCTTAACAAAGCGCCGATCACGTGCACCTTATTTTTATTTTTTATTTTAAACTATCTACACAGTGAAAGAATATTCATCATTCCCACGATGTGAGATCTAGTTTCGAGGTTGCAATGACCGAAACTGATTGGATGGTGCTGGTGGCGGAACAACAGCAGGTGGTGTTAGTGGACATGCTGGCAGCTTATGTATGAAGCAATTGGTGATGCGACGAGGCGAGGGAAGCAATCACGTGTACCCTAATTAAGGGTCGACATCTGAAACACTTGATCTCGAACCCTGATCAATACTGTCACATAATGGCCGCTGATAACATCGTTGACCTAGACTTCTGGGAATTTGTGAGTTGTGCAAAGTGCCATTTGCCATATGCCACAGAATCTGGGAAATCGTTACCATTCTGGCTTACTGAGTGCGGACATGTTATTTGCAATAATCATCTCAGTCGGTTCCTCCGTGTTCAATTAAGCTCTCGCTCGCAACTATCTTCTAGATCCAGATCAAAGCTGTGCCTCATGTGGCTCCACAGAAATACTTCTTATACCATTGCAACAAGAGGTTCTCGCTAGAAAGTCTATATCAACTGAACCTCCAAAGTTGATCGATCTTTCCACCTTCAGCTCGATGCGCCAATGTCGGACTGGTTTAAATCAATACCAGCTGCGTTGGACTTGGTGGCATTTGCAGCAAAGGTTTGGTTCAAACCAAAGTGCCGATATGTCTCTAAAACCCTTTAAGTTTCAACAAGAAGTCATGGCTCGGCAGATTCGTTTCTTTCGCGGAAGGCACCAACAAATACGAACCGTTTTGGAAAAATTACGCTCAGATATAGCTGAATTGAAAAGGTCTAATCTTAAACTGCACTTGCCAGCGGATGCTCATGACTTGCTGTCCCCAGGACAAATGAGGCATTAGTTCAGGAGAATCGTCAACTAAAACAGCAAACGGGGTCCCACAATGTTAACTTAGAAGATGGGCATGAATCCCTGAATGTGACGAATCAAAATGGTAAACGTCAAATAAGCATACCGGCATACCAGTGAGTTTCACCTTGTTAGTCATGATACCATCGTACACTCTAAACAACATCAGGTATGAATACCCTTCAAGTCGGCCTCGAACTGGATCCAGCCCACTCCATAGTTCTTCTACGCCCACTCGGCTTACTCTGCCTATCAACCAGAGAACCAGGGAGCTTACACATTCGAACGAGGGCCCCCGACCCTTGACTCGGCTGCAGACTTCTGTCTCGGCACCTCAGCGTGGAATAAATCAAGGGAATGTCCGACCAATGTCACGACAGATCGGGTCTGTAAATGCTCAATGTGATGTATGATTGTTACTCAGATATCTAGCTAGAAATTTCGCATATAATCCCCCGGAGTCCGCTCACACCCAGACCACATCCCTTTCACATGCTCAGACGACTCCTGAACTCATTCGACCAAGTCAGCTCAACCATGGTAAACACAACGATCATGTAAGATCCAACGTGCAATTACAAGTGATTCAACACCAAACCCCGCTTTCGCAACATCCAGCAGTAGAACGAAGTCGACTTACAAGTATGGGACCGCCACCTGTTCCTCAAACACGGCTCGGTACACCAGTTGTTGATCATGGTGACACTCGCCCAATAGCTACCTCGAGCCGCCGCTTTGTACCCCATCAGCAACAGCCATCGACTTCTCCACAACGCTTCTTTTCAAGACCGTACCAGAAACCACCATCAAGTCTACTTCAAACTCAAGAATTTAATTGTCCGAGGTAGCTAATAACATGTCCAAGAATATAGTTATATAGTTGTGTATCCCACCATCCCTTGTTTGGCTATGTATTACGGCCAACGGTTGTCACGGTTGTCCAGAGCTGTTTGATGGCATGCAGTGCAGAGGCAGGCTCCATACAAGCTGCGCACTAAGCAACGCACCACTACTCTTCACAACGACCATATCCTAGCCATACTTCAACGTAGATTTACAAATTACAAGTTTATCATGTCCTATCGTGATCCCTACTCCAATCCTTACAACGGTTCTGGCCACCAGACCAATCAAGCTGATGTCGTACACTCGGACGGCAATTTCGATTTTGACCCTTACTCTCACCTCTCTCATCCTACATACAGTCAAAGTGGTTACGGCGCCGGTGGCAATGGCGCTTACGCAGACGATCCGACATATCCTCCTCAACGACAGTCGACGCAGAGGACACAGAGGAATGGATCTGAAAACCCAACACAAAGGAAGGAGACTTATCGACCTGATGCTGGTATGGTGCGTCTGACAAAACAGTGAGTGGTCTGTAGGCCTATCTTATGCACCATCAAGTATTGATGGGTACCTGTCCAGGACTGCTAGTACTTTGAGGCAATACAGATATGACCATCGAGGAGCAATGTGGACGAATGTTTGTTTTTTCATTTTTCGAAATTAGGGATAATAATTGTCTGCAGGGCGGACGTGGTCGATGCATTGGTCGGTTCTGCTGTTGCGCAATCATGACAATAGTGTTCTTGATTGTCAGCGTTGTGCTGTCTCTGGCTCTGGTATGGTTATTTGGCTGTCATGTGTTTTTCATTGACGTCCTTCAGTGGATCCGACCTCCTTCAATCGCAATTGGCCAAGTTACTCCTATACAAAAAGGGGGGAGCACGGTGCGTCTCTTACAAAATAAGTCGTCATGAGATTCTGAATGCTATGCTACCAGATCACTACCAGCTCAGATGGTAACGGGGTTGCATTCTCTATCCACTTGGCATTGAATATAACGTATGCAACTCCTTCCCTTTGCCTCGATGTTTTTATGTGATGTTCAGGGTAGATAATCCCAATTACTTCTCTGTCAAATTCAGGGACATCAAGGCAGAAGTAGGTAGCCGTTATTACCGTCTTGTCCATTTGTGATCTCACGGTCTCTTAGCTATTCTATCCTATCAATAACACGCCCATTGGTGGCGGAACATCCATCAATGTGGAATTTCCAGCGAATTCACAAACAAACTGGACATTCCCCTTTGATGTTCAATATAGAACATCTGTCGATACCCAGGGAAGAGTTCTCTCGGATCTATTGGGCAAATGTGGCGCTAACCCGCAAAATGTGGTCATTGATTTTACGATTACGGTCAGTTTTAAGTTTGAGCATCCTCTTTAATACTGACCCTCAAATCCCGTTCAGCCGGCTTTGCGGATAGCCTTTGTAACTATTTCTCCATCCATCTCTAATTCCTTCAGCTTCCCCTGCCCAATTAATATCGGTGAGATTCCGGTAAGCCCTTAACCATGCCATCTGCTGTTTCCGAGAGACTCAACTTCACAGGGTTTGCCCAGTTCAGGAGGCTCTTAGGAGAGCCGTATCACTGTTCTGGTGTGTTTTCGAAAGTAACAACCTAGAACCCTACGGTTGCTTGTAGCACTTGATGGATGATCTAGCTGGAATCCTGCTTCAATCCCACGCCGACCAAATATCGAGTGTCGATTCAAATCTTATAAGGACTCTTGTACATAGTTGCCTCGCCGCCACCACATTATAGATACCGATGTAAAAATCGTTTCTATTTTTGGCCTCGATGATGTCAGTTACAACTCCACTTGGTTCTCAAGTTCTCATTATCACATTGAGTTTCGAACTGGTATGCCTGCTGACATAGAGAAGATTGTACCGCCAAAGGAACTCACATTTCAAGAGAAAGATACGGTGTTTCGATATTTCTTTTGTCATCTCGCCGATTTCAGAAACACATGTGACATTTATGCGAGGAGGGAATGTGATAATTCAGAGTTGGCTAAAAGACCAAGCGAGGAGAGGAGGAATAAAATCATCCAGTCTATTAATCAATGGGCTCAAGAATTGGCTCATATGGCTTGGGTTGTATGTCGGCAGCCTGAAAATGACGCAGAAGGTGCGTGCCTTTCTGGGATTTCACGCTGACATTGTTGCGCTGAAATTGCGGGGTGAAGTTGAAAGGTGTCCCGAGATAAATGAGTTTTCCGACACTGCTACTATAGGTCTACCGCCTCTGCCATCACAAGAAGCAGTGAATAAGATTTTCACGACTATTCTTTTCTTACATATCACCACTTCGAAGCAATACTCCGCATATACTCGGGCATTCTTCGCGAAATTTGAGCCACACCTCAGTCCAGATGAAGACGCGATAGTTAAAGTTCTGAAAAGTCCCGAAACAGCCGGAATGCAAGTACAACCCCACACTGAAGCGATGCGCAACGCTCATGCAGATAGAAGCTATATGAGCCGAATTGCAAGTATAGGCTTGGGTGCTGTGGCAGGTGGTGTATTGGTTGGTATGACAGGAGGACTCGCAGCACCATTGGTTGCTGCTGGGCTAACGAGCATATTTGGTTGGCTTGGACTGAGCGGGACAGCGATAGGATTGATAGCAACTGGATTGGCTGGATCACCGATGATATGTGGTGCACTCTTCGGGGCATACGGAGCAAAATCGACCGGTGAGATGGTTGAACGATATATACGAGAGGTCAGAGACTTGGCGATTGTGCCTGTCAGGATCAGGGAAGGGGAAGAGACTCTAGGAATAAGGTTGTGTGTGAGTGGCTGGTTGACTGATGAATCCGACGTGCGTGAGCCTTGGAATATATTCCAAGGGGATGACACCTTTGCATTGCAATGGGTAAGCATGCATTATTACATGGTTCCGGTATACTTCACAGTCACTTCAGGAGATAGAAGCCTTAAAGGCCCTATCAGATGCTATGTATAAGCTGGTAAAAGGCCACGCGATGAAATTTATCAAGGCGGAAGTCATCAGAAGAACCGTATTTGCAAACTTGATGAGCGCATTGTCCCCAGTTGCTTTGCTCAAGATCGGGGAATTAATTGGTGAGATCATAACATCTTCCCATGAACTTTCTGACACAACTTCATAGACAATCCATGGATGAATGCAAGAGCTCGAGCGTACAAGACAGGTCTCGTGCTGGCAGATTTGATAGCAAAGCGGGCCCTTGGCAATCGCCCAATCTCACTGATCGGGTACTCACTTGGATCACTTGTTATTTTCGAGGCCCTCAAAGAGCTCGGCAAGCGTCCAATCTCAGAATCATTTGGACTAGTTGAGGATGTATTCCTATTCGGCACTCCGACAACAGCTGGGCCTGATGTCTGGGCCAAAGTCCGGCGTGTTGTTGCAGGACGACTCGTAAATGGATATGCAAATGAAGACTATGTATTGGCGGTCCTAACGCGTGCGACGGTCGTCAGCTGGTCTGTGGCAGGATTGGGACCTGTTGAAGTACAGGGTGTGGAAGATTTACATTGTCAAGAGGTGACAGGACACACAATGTGGCGGGGGCTGGTTGGTAAGTATCTGGAGGAATTTAAAGCACGCGACATCGTACAGAGTGCAGTTGAACTCCATGTGCAGAAGGCTGAGAATGAAGAGAAAAAGAAATCCGAAGGATCACCTTCCGATTAATTAAGTCCATAGAGGGTAACTAGTAAGTTAATGAAGATTGATGTCAGAAAAACATCAGCCAGAATATAAGTCTCATTCAATGAAATATACGTTATCCTCTTTCTTGTTGTCTTCCTAATGGCTGCTCCTGCCCCTTTAAATTCGTTCTTTGGAGGGCTTTCTATGTCTATCCCAGTCCATGTCCTTACAGTGCTTAATGGAAGTGTTTTCGGCATCGCTGGCTTCGTTCATCGTGCATCGCGCGGTTCAACAGAGGCCATGACCGCTGTTGCGGGTCTTGTTTGTGGAGGCATAATCATTGGATCCACCGAGAGTGAAAGGTCAGAATCTAGTGGGTCTTCAATTTCAAATCTCGTTGCTTCTGGATTTTTGGCCGGTCTCGGGACCAAAGTATGTGCTCCAGTGGTTACTATAGTCGATTCACCATCTGATCCTTCCATAGCTGTCCAATGGTTGTACTTCTGGGTAAGTAGACGATGCAGGACCAGAAGGATCATCTTCTCATCAAGAACTCAGGCACATGGTTTGTGGGATTGCCCGGTGTTCAATGAGGTGAGCGTCCCTGGTCATATCCAATTTGATTAAGACTAACGATTTCGGTCAGATCAATTTTAGCTACAGTTATATTTTTCATTACTGGCGCTGTGACGGCGCATACATTGTATGGAAACTTAGATCCTGTTGCATCACTTGACTGGTCACTCGGCATTAATGAGTATAAGCTCATTGTTGGACAGATAGTTCCATTTGCTGTTTATGGACTACTATATTTCTTCGTAAGTGAATGTGTCCACCTGGTAGAAGCGCTCATGATTGCTTGTTCCATTCCGGACAGGTTCGCTTTCGACAGTTGGATGGACCAAAATTTGATACCAACAAGGAAGGATTGGTAGAACTAGAGCCTCAGTCAGCTCTTCGACACCTCGCCTCCCTGACTACCTCAATCCATTTTGCGTTCGCTCTCCAGCTCTCTGGGCTCACCGATCCTTCGCGTGTGATCAGATTTTTGCTCCTGCCTTTCCATAGGGCATTTGATCCCTCCCTCGGAATTTTGGCGGCGGGAACAATGCCCCTCACAATATTCCTGTATCATTATGCGCGTGGCAACGAAATCCCGCGCCTAGGCGGAAGGTGGTCAATTCCCAAGGAAAATCGAGTAGATTGGAAGCTCATTGTTGGTTCTGCGATTTTCGGCATCAGCTGGGGTATGACTGGTGTGTGCCGTGAGTTCTTGGATGTTGATCGTCATGATTACTTGTTACTAACGATCCGGAATTACAGCCGGTCCCGGTCTTGTGAATTTTGGATATGCCTTGGCGAACAAAAATGCACGGTTGCCTGCCACAACTCTCTGGTTGCTCGCAGTAGTCGCTGGTGGTCTGATCGTTTGATCTGGCCGGTTTGAAGTTCTATAGATGACTTTCATGTTTTCTGTATGCAAAAACAACCCACGAAATGCCTGAGCCGTTTACGCTGTGCACTTTGATGCTCAGCTAACGTTGTTCAACGAAACGCCTAAAGTGGTTCAAACAGCTTGATAATATTTTTTGAGCCTTGATTCGTATTGCATGCCACGAAACCACGATCATTATCAGAACCTAGGAAATGTTACTATACAAGGGTATACACTGGCGTCATGATACCGGGGCCGAAACTCCGGAAACTCCGACGGCTGAGGCAGACGGTGACGGCGCAGCAACATTTTTGGGTCTGCTGCGACCCCATTTGACGGAGACAATTTCTCCATCTACTTCAAGGCCGTTTGCCCATGCCTGAGCGGCAAGCTCCGCTGAGGCGCGATCTTTGAAGTTTACAAACGCGCATCTGATGCGACATGAACCTGCTTACACTGATATGTCAAAGATTGTTACTGACCTCGTTTTAGCCACGTGAACGATAGATTTGAGTTGCGTTGGCTGTATACCTGGTAGAGAGTGGAGAACGCAAGTGCGAATACTTTGCTCCGCCGATGAAGACGACAAGGAAGAAAGGAAGAGGGAAGTCTGTTTCCTCACTGAGCAGAGGGAAACAGATTAAAATGAGTAAGAGGACTTACAATGCTTTCATCCTCCGGAGGTTTCAATCCTTGGGCTTCAGCATGCACACCCAATATCTTCTTTGCTACAGGATCATCTCTCCCATGGTACCTATCCTGTATACTCTGATGGGCTAATGCATCATCCACTGGTTTCTCATGACGATACGGGCACTCTGTTCCACGATTACACCCTCCCTTCGCGAAAAACGAGCAGATTTGTGGTCTATTCCTCTTGTAATACGGATCGGTTCTTGCAAGTTGTTTCAACATCTCTCTCCCTGCGGCTGCACTCTTGTTGACATCCAAACCGGATTTTGCATTGTCCCCACCGTCCTGCATTTTAGCTTCCATGTTCTGTGCATAGTATTCGCGGTTGATATCGGACGTGGGCGCTTCGTGCTTATAACCTAATGCGGTGTCGCGGACCTGTGTAGGCAAGCCATACTCAAGGTCTAATAGACAAGTCTGACAGACGTTCTTGATTTTGGCACAGGTTTGGCAGATCACGGTTGTTTTGAATCGAGCACCTTGACCTGGATTCCAACGAAAAACCGTGAAAGGACGAGCACAGGTACCGCAAGAGCGGCCATATTCTTGCTTAGACTAATAGCTGTGAGGAGTGAGTTCAGGAGGGGAAGATTTTAAATACCATCCGGATGAACGGGTTAGGACCAAGACCTAATGGCAAATGCTCAATATCACCGTTGTTTTAGCGCAAGGATACACACATGTTTCACAAAGGACAGGGAAGTCACTTTGTTCCCAGCCGGCCTTGTTGATATCAGCTTTCGGCATATCTACAGATGGGAATTCGTTAAGGTGAAGGAGAGGAGCTTTAGAAAACCAGCTGACAAAGACAGACAAACATGGACACAGTCATTTTCCACTGCAAATGCCGACCGCTGAGAAAGGTGGCGGGTCTCTGCTCATCGCATGGCAGCTCAAGGGAAAAAAAGTTCTCATCGTTGGTGGCGGCGGGATTGCTTCCCAACGAGTCGATTCTATCATGAACACGGATGCGCTCATAACCATCTTATCACTCTCCGCCAGCCTACACGAGCGCACGCGCAAGCTCATCACACAATTTCCTCTCAGTATCCAACTCTTAGACAAGGCATACGAGCACAACATTGATAGTACAAAGCTGCTCGATTATGATCTTGTTCTCACTGCTCTCGATGACTTTGAAGTATCCAAGGAGATATGTCAATTTTGCCGAGAACACCGGATACCGGTCAATGCAGCTGATATTCCAGAGCTATGTGACTTCTACTTTGGTTCCCAAATACGCGATGGACCTTTGCAAATAATGGTTTCAACGAATGGAAATGGACCCAGGTTGGCGAACCTGGTAAAAGGCACGATTGTTAAAGCCTTGTCGGGGAATGAGGGCGCTGCGATAAGGAAGGTCGGTGTTCTCAGAATGAAGCTAAGGGAGCGTGCACCAGGTGTAGGGGGTGAAGTTGGAAAGAGGAGAATGGGTTGGATGACAAGGTTGTGTAATGAGTGGACTATGGAGGAGTTAGGAGCATTGAATGAAGAAAATATACAGAGGTTACTGAACGAAGGCTGGGAAAATGACAGAGTACCGTCTCCTAGAGCCTTGGGCGTCAAGTTTCCACGGATACACGCACCCTCATCAAGCAATAATATAATACCTGGATTCATCGGATTTTGTGCAGGCCTTGTGTGCATTGTAACGTGGAAATGGCTTCGACAGTAGTTGAGCGATACTTTCGCTTTTCAAACAAGGCAAGAACATCAGATGCAGTAATATATACAGTTATGCGAGTGTCCGGTTGGCATTGACATAACCTGTCCCGTAACATGAGTACAGCAGCTGCGCATTGTCGGGATCACTAGGATCCACAGCAACGACTTTAAACGACGTCCCAAAGAAACTCCGTACATCTCTGAGGAATTGTATCCTGTGCAGTTGAGCTATGGGCTTATGCACTCGGTGACAGTTACTTACGTTTTCGCGGTCGGCTCACTCATTCTGCATCTCCCGACATCCTCGCTTCCCAATACCATCATGAGAAGGACCAGCGTTTGATGCCGTTGATCCACGCAACCGCCTCGATGAATTTCACAAAGCAAGGCCCGTGTTGCTTCTAGTCCGACGTCCTCTGGAACTATACCGGCTCGAGAGATGGCTTCGGAACAATAGATTGCCCCTGTCGTTGATTCTGCCAGAAGACTGAGGGCATAACCAGGCGATCTAAAAACAAGTGCGTGAATATCCTAAACACGTCTTAGATTAATGACCGACTTGCTTTCCGCTCTCTTCACCCTTGTAGACATCAGAATAGAGGTAGATATCGGGAATATATCTGTTCAATATAGATCGCGATGCTTCTATCATCCGATTCGAAAACTGAGGGTTAACACGAACGGCATGTCTTGTGGAATTTGTGTCAGACATATACCAGACGAACTCAGATTATTTACTCACGAAACTCCTCTTATCCGCTTGATCTTACCAGGTTCAACAAAATTCAAAGTCTTGACCTGTTTCACAACCGGACATAAAAATTGTACTTCGCCTCCACCTCCAGGGAATGCGCCGCGTTTTTTGATTCTCAGTTCGAGACCATCAGAAATACCGAATGGTTGGAGGTGAGGAAGTGTAACAGTTCGCAAGAGATCAACCTGGGATAGAGTGAGTTAAGTATCAAAAATAGCAAAAGGAGCCGAACAGAAAGATCATTTTCATCCGTTGTGACCCCCGCCAGTGTGAGGTTCAAAGGTTTTTTGGAAAAAGGTGCAAGCATAATGACAGGTTCAAGAAAATACCCGACAGAACGAGATAATGGGCAATCATGGACTACAACGCCTCCTGAAATGATCCCCGGCCTCAGGAGGAGAGCGGTACCTAATGGGAAGAACCTTGCTTAAAATTGAGTCCCAAGGCGATTAGTTAGGTATTATGCGTACCTGTTACAGAGATTTCGATGACAGTACCGTTGGTCACACGCTCTAACAGTCTTAGAAGACTGACTTCATAGTCTATGCAAAGTCAAATTTGAGGCTCAACCTCAAAACCGCATACACACCTCTGAGACCGGGGTTTTTATCTTCTGGTCGAATCTTGTCTATTCTTACATGTTTTCCGCTCAGAATTGATAAAACAAGGCGTTGCCTCAAGTGTTGGTGCCCACTAAATGTGAGGAGTGAAGAAGACATGGGTTATTGATCAATTTAGAGAAGTACCGGACCGCATCGGACCACCTTCCGAGTCTGCTTCACACAGTGGATAGCCGCCACCCCCGCCAGGTTATCTGGCCATTACACTTTTCTCACACCCAGTAATCAACTCATACTGGTGTCATCCAATACTCGTACAGCACGTCCCCGGAGAATGTGGCAGCAAGCAATCAGGTATATTGCATATCAGATTTTCATTGCACCAACTGATTGATTCTTCATTGTAGTCCTTCTCCCAGCTTTCAGTCATCCACCAACCGCGCACGTTTGCCTTCTGTGTATATCACGTCTATATCCCCACTCTCTTCACAACTCCCGAATTCTCCTCCACGGAAAGTCAAGCATCCACCATTTTCTCCAGAACCTCAGATTGACATCTTACTGGACCTTGAACCTATCAAACAACTGCAGTTGCCTAATTGGGAAAAGCAAGGGTGCCCACTTGAAGAAGGCGATGAACCTCCAGTATTGGAATGCCCCAAGATCATGCCACCCAAGCCGCCTTTCACCTATGCACAATTAATTTATCGAGCTATCAAGGCTATCCACAGCAAGGCTACTCTGCAGGAGATCTGTAATTGGATTATGACAACCTATAACTATTTTAAATACGTGGATGGTCCGTGAATTGTTATCCTTTTCTAAATATGTCGTTGAGTGATTTTCATAGAGTTCTGTGCGGCATAATCTGTGTTCTGGTCGTGCTTTTCTGAAGATGGAGCGTTGTGGTGGGGACAGAGGCAAAGGCTTTTTCTGGGACTTCAAATATGCGCAAATGCTTGAAGAGCAAGAAGCTAAAGCTTTGCAGGACGCAGCTCAGGGTGCTGGAACAAAAGATGGACCGAAAACGCAAGGACAAGCGTACGCCTTTGGATCTGCCGCTAAAAACGGAGCATCAAAGGAGATCCTAAATGTCTCCCTTCCATCTCCCCTCACGTCAACTCCGCTTTTACCGAAAGCATTGTCTGTGAATGCACCACAATTATCTACCCTGGTACAAGTGCCTAATTCTGGCAAGAATACGACGATGGTAACATGATTGTTTTTCTCTATAGCAGCATCACCATTTGTACGCACATCTGACAGCAGCCTTTTCCCACTGTAGGACTGTTACTCATTGTTTCGTTCTACCCTTTAAATTTTTTTATTGTTTGTTTTCTTTGTAGGCGACCCCATTTAATCCCACGGCATTTGCCTTCAGACCACCCATAGCTTCCCGAACCAGTCAAAGACGCCAGGAATGCACTCTCCCACCCTGTCCCCTCTCCTTGAACACAAACCCTGACGTATGGAACTCCATCCATGCTCATTTGGCTATGTCCTGCTACCCTATATTTTTGTCTCTTTTGTATGACACGATTTGTATATTTATTAGGGGTAGTGAGCCTCCGTAGTCAGCAGACTACCGCAGACGTTACAAATTATTGATCAAATAAAAGGAAGAATAATGGCGGAGTGTCACTGTATGACTTGACAATGCGGCAACTTGACATTTTTTATATCCACCATATGTGCATCAACTCAGGTTCGAACTGAGGACCTTCTGTCTGCCCAAGAATTAACCCAGTTAGACAGACACGCATCGACTTGCACAGAATATTGAGTAATATATACTAATAGCTAAACTCGATCTACAGATTATTGAGACATCGAAACGCTGAGTGGCTTTTGAATCCACGATTCACCGTGAACTATTTACGCGAGAGCATTTCAAAATCAACTCCATCTCATGGCTACCGTGGTTCTCTGCACTCTATCCGCGAGGTCCCTCTCCCTCCTATATTGTGAAAGAAGGAAAGAGGCATGGATCTATTCCCTTTTTTACTTGTCAGTGCGGATGCAGCTGCGCAAGCTACTGGTGCACCCGTCGCTGCCAATTTGGCTAGAGAAATCACCCAATCTTGCTCACTTGGCTATATCCACCCAGCCCATTTTACTTCGTATGACATGATTTGTATATTTAGGCAGTGACCTCCGTGGTCAGTAGACTACTGCAGACTGTGTATGTACACCGCATTACAAATTATTGATAAAAAAAATAGAGCTTGACATCTAAATATCCGCACCTTCGAATTTTATTGGACCACACTGATAATCACCTGCCAGCTTACTTTCATCACAAAAAGATATGGTTTCGAATGATCCAGGAGTGACAGACTGGCCAGGGCGCTATTTTCATATTGACCAAATCCTTGATAACCCTGGACCACGTACAGATCCTGGTTTCGCAGCAGGTGCTGAGGCATGTTTTGAACCTTCCATTATCTGAAAGATTGAAGTCTTATTCAAACACAAACTGACTATTGCTCGACTTCGCCACCTTTAGGTAAAAGCATTCCTTCGCAATCAGGCCAAAATCTTGGTCATTGGAGCAGGGGGTCTAGGATGTGAGATTCTCGCGAATCTCGCGCTGACTGGATTCAAGGATATACATGTTATTGATATGGATACAATTGATATAAGCAACTTGAATCGGCAGTTTCTCTTTAGGTACGTCGTGCGGTGTGGATTTACGGCTTCAGAAATTAATTTGTTGTCCAGAACAAACGACGTGGGTAAATCTAAGGCCAATGTGGCAGCAGAATTTATCATGAGGAGAGTACCTGGCGTTAAAGTGATACCGTGAGTTGTCATTACTTTCCTGTGGTATTCTAGTGTGAATGTTTTACAATATACAGGTACTTTGGGAAGATCCAGGATAAGGGGGACGATTACTACATGCAATTCAACCTGGTCATCTGTGGTTTGGATTCCGTAGAGGCACGACGATGGATAAACGCAACACTCGTTAACCTGGTGGACCCAGAAAATCCAGAGAGTTTGAAACCTTTGATTGATGGTGGTACAGAAGGTAAGATATTCCCTACTTGTCCCAACGTCTTGACTCCCAAGATTACTCTAGGCTTTAAAGGTCAAGCTCGTGTAATTCTTCCAACAATTACATCATGCTATGAATGCTCGTTGGACATGCTCAATAAACAAACTACATACCCCATCTGCACTATCGCAAATACTCCTCGCTTACCCGAACATTGCATAGAATGGGCTTCCGTACTGGAGTGGCCCCGTGTTCACGGAGGTCAACTGCTCTCATGATAGTCAATCATTGATGACTGACATGTCATGATTTAATGCAGATAAGAAGATAGATACCGACGATCCCGAACACATTTCATGGTTATATAAGACTGCAGCGGCAAGAGCAGGCGAGTTCAAAATCGAGGGCGTAACGTGGTCACTCACGCAAGGAGTCGTGAAGAATATCATCCCCGCCATCGCGTCTACAAATGCAATCATCGCTGGTTGGTACTGATTGATGCGACGACTAGGTTTGTTGCTAACATACCATCCAGCCGCCTGTTGCAATGAAGCCTTCAAAATCGCAACTAGTTCTGCTTCTTATCTCAATAATTATTTCATGCTCATTGGCACAGATGGTATCTATTCTTACACCTTCCAACATGAGAAGCGGCCCGATTGTCCTGTGTGCGGTGGCGAATCTGTTGATTTTCCAATCAGCCGCGAATTGACTGTCGAAGAGCTCATTGAGATGTTGACTGAGAAACAAGACATGTTTGTAATCCCTCGTTTTTCGCTCGGCGACTGACGTACGTGTACCATGTAGTCAAATCAAGAAGCCTTCGCTCTCAACCCCAACGAAACAAATATATTTCCAGGCACCACCGCAACTGGAACAGGCCACACGGTCGAATTTAGAGAAAAAGGTATCAGAACTGATACCAGATGGTGGAGAAGTAACGGTCACCGCCAGTACACTCCCTTTCAGTCTCTCTCTAAACATCATGTATTCTTGAAATGCATTGCCGCTCATGCTTTCCTTCGCATCATATTTCTAGTATTACAGGGATTGTCTCGCTCACGCATTATACACGTCCTCGCCTCATCGAAAAATTACTACGACTTTTGCTTCTTCACTCCCAATTTCACCACCTCCGATCAATTCAAGCCACCTCTCAAGCAATGGCCAACCAACTTCGAATTTTGTGCACAACTCGTCCGAATGGTGCTCACCATCCAACAGTTGAATCAATTCTGACGGATACTGAAGCCCACTACTAGCTGCTAATTTTCCTTGGCCTGACTGGGATGCTGACCCCTGTGACATTGAAGTGCCCTGTCCATAACTTCCCCCAGGGGCTATTCCTTGTATTTGACCTACCTGCTGGGCAGATGGTGAACGTGATATCTTAGGCCTCGGGGGCATAGTCAGCGTTGCTTTTGGAAGTACTGGGGATGGAGGTGGGGCAATGTTGATCAAAGATTGTCGATTGTCAGTGTGTCGTGCTATTCCCGTGTTGCTCACACCACCAGAACCAAGTGTGAACGTTGGGCGAGAAGGTGATCCTTGAGGTGGGGGAAACTGTAGCCCAGAAACAAGTGCAGCGCCAGGACCAATACCCATTACGGCACCTGTGCCAACACTTGCACCAGTAGTAGCAAGGCTATGGTGGCTTTTTGCTGTCAAAGTCGGAGTAAGAAGGCCATCGACAGTATGAGTGGGTGTCACTGAGCCACTTGTAACGTGTCCTCCACCAGTCTGCAGGTGGTTGTGTGGTGAGGTGGAGGACGAAGGTTCCAGAGAATGCGAGAAAAGATCAGAGTCTCGACTCTGGAAAGGGATCCATGATGTCTTAGGAGAAGCATATCCTGCTGCAAGTTGCTGTTGCTGAGCTGCCGCTTTATCTCGATTACGCAGTTGTTCGAGGACTTTTTCTGCTGCACTTGCTCGTCTGGCGCGATAAACAGAGGTAGAAGTCGGCGGTAACTGCGTATGATTGTGATAAAAGGCATCACTAGAGGACGCCATGCCGTGCAAGGAGTGTTCTGAGCTAGGGAAAGTAACTGATGATGTTCCAGCTATTGGTCGCGCGATACGATACATCTGAGTGTTGGTCGCTACATCGCCACTTTGAGCTGTAGTGAATGGGAAACGTAGAGGGGCTGCATTGTTTAAACTGTGTCCTCGCTTGCGAGAGAGATTGTTCATGTCGAAAGAAGCACTATTGTCTGTTAGCGCTACCTTGTTTTTGGACTTGTGGGCCGGTGAAGGTGGGGACGAGAGATAGACAGGCCAGCGGTGTACTCGTCGAAGAAAGCCTTTGATGACTCCAAAGGAAGCAAACCGTCTCACATCGACACCCATCCCCTCAACTTCATATTCTTCCTTCCATTGATAGAATGTCCTACCGGGCTTGAGTCGCGAATAGAGATGAAGTAGTTTTGGCCAGTCAGGAATATTATGTCCTAACCAAGAGTTATAGTTTGAACAACAGCCAGAATGATACTCACCTGGTTTTGTCACGTACGGACCACATTCCTCTTTCACATGAATTTCGTCTGCGAGCCATTGTATACTCTTCCGCAGGGTATACATATTTGACCATTGGAAGATATCGATGGTCATTATGACTTGATAATACCTAATCAATAGTGAGTAAGTCGTTGATGGAATCAGATAAAGCTCACAAAAGGTGTGAAATAGCCTGTCGAGCGAGTGCGATATCACAACCAGCCAGATAAGCTATACGACTGACATGGTTCGTGCCATCTATGAATTGACAGATCTGTTCCAAGTTAGAGGTAGCCACACACATAAGGTGGATTGCAAACATGCTTTGGCCATTGTGAGGTCCCAGTTATCTTCCTTGCGTTTAGTGAGATTGATCAGGGCAAGTGGGACCATCCAGTCTTTTACAGGTTGCGGATTCGGGTAGAAAGGGAATATTTTGAGTTCTATTGAATTAAACTGGTCGAGGGAAATCGATGTTTCCGCATAGGAATTCAAATCCTCATATAACTGTTCTAGAATTGCAGAGATAGGATAAGATTTGGATGGTTTCGAAAGAAATTGAGACTCTTCCTGCAATATATACAATGTAATGAAATCAGCGAAAAGGAAGCTACATACCTCACAGGCTGTCATGACACGGCTGACTTTCCGCACAATGGGCTCATAACAGCTCAGATCAGCACCCCTCTCAAACACAAAACAAATGTTATATCTGAAGAAGTTTCGTTCGTACCGTCTCCCGTTTAATGCGACAGGGAACCCAATGATGCGGTGATCTCTTGTTGAACAGATTACCAAGCGGCCACAGAGGGCACTGGGGGGTATGATATATTTTTGGATATCATCGAAATTAAACAGCGTTCTCGGGTGTGCTGATCCACTTCTATCCTGTTGCAACGAGTGATCCCAATAGGGCGGCCGTGGGCCGACGAGCGAGACCATAGATACACCACTTGAATTGCGCGACAATGCTCCGTTGCTACCATAATTCGAAGGGGTGGCAGAGGGAGGCTGGGAATACAATGAGTGGAGGTCTCGCGGCGGCAACTCTGTGGAAGGGGTGGGCAGGACCAATAGACTGTCTGCTGACAAGGCAGAAAGACTACCCGAGGAAACTATGAGGTCCTCTGGGACTTGATAGTCTATCTTGGGGCCATGCTTAACGTCGAAAACAGCGTAAAAGACAGATTGAATGCGTGGAAGAAAGGAGCCTCCTCCGTCTGGCATTCTGAATATCCGAGGGTGGCATGGTTGTGTATCAATCCTGGAGCACGTAGAAATGTATGGACTTACAGTTTTGTGATGAGATAAAGTTATGACCTCTATATTTGTAACTCGATGTCCTTTTTGTCCCTCCACATCCCAATTGCCCAGCTCAACCTTGCTGCCGTTCTCAAGTGTGGCCAATCTTTCCGCTGGTCTTGTCTATGCCTCCTGACAACAGAGAACGGGCCTACTCATGAGTATCGCTTCTGTCTAAGGGATCGTGTCGTGTGTCTACGCCAGACGCCAGACACACTTTTTTACCGTGGTGTTTTCCCAGATCCCCAGCCTCAGGCTAGCCAACTTGCACAACGTGATGCAGAAACACTGGCTTGGCTCAGAGACTACTTCCAGCTAGATATTGACCTTGTACTGCTGTATGACCAGTGGTCTGAACGTGATAAAGTGTTTGCCAGATTTCGGGACCGTTTCACAGGAATACGCACCATCAGGCAAGATCCATGGGAGAACGTCGTCTCGTATGTGTTAGTATTTCTACTATGCTCGTCTCACGGGCTCTTCAGGTTCATATGCTCGTCCAATAACAATATTTCTCGTATAACAAAGATGGTCAGGGGACTTTGCGATCACTACTCGCCTCCACTTTTATCTCTCGCTGATCCTAACGATCCAAGCCTCTTGTATCCGTACCATCCTTTCCCGCCACCGTCAATTCTTGCCCAGCCAGATGTCTCTCTTACTCTCAGAGCCTTAGGTTTCGGATATCGAGCGGCATTCATCCAGAGGACAGCCGAGTTTCTCGTCAGTTCATATGGGTCAGATACCCTTCCAGACGATCCGAGTGAAGCTTCCGAACGTTGGCTACGGGGGCTTCGGAGAGTGAGTACCACAGAGGCCAGAGAAGCTCTTCTCAAGCTGACTGGTGTCGGGAGAAAAGTTGCTGACTGTATTTTATTGATGAGTTTGGACAAGGTATGTAATTTCGATTTGAAAGACTTACTCGAAATGATGCCATGTCAAAGAAAGAAGTTGTTCCTGTGGACACCCATGTGTATAACATTGCTGTAAAGTATTATGGGCTGAAAAGTGCTGGAAAAACGAATATGACCCCAAAAATTTACGACGAAGTGAATGTCAAATTATTTTCAGTGTGGGGTGAATACGCTGGCTGGGCACATTCGGTAAGTCTCATTTTGAGGAGATTCTCTTGTGTATTCTGAGGAGGGTCTCCTTAGGTCATGTTTACGGCTGACCTCAAATCTTTCGCCGACTTCAACACTACACCCTCACCAAGCTGGTCGAAAAAGCCATCCACCCTAAAAAGGAAACGCGAGAACAACATAAAAGAAGAGGAGGTAGATTATCTATTAACTCCTCCGATCACACCAGGTCCAGCGACATTATCCGAAGCTACTTTGAAGGCTTCTGCTACTATTGCGAAGGGTAAACCGTCGGATTCACTTCTAGTACCTGCAACAATTGCCGATCGCGTGAAAAGACGAAGACATTCGAGAAAAACATGATTTTACTTGTGCGGATACCTATAATATTACTAGATATACTTGAAATTTATTACGATGCCGATATGTCTCCAACTGCACTGCCACCATCAAAACAGGTTCAACTCTCCATCTGCCGTAATATGTCAAATACCTCACTACCAGAACTATACAAGCGTTGTCTCGAGAAAGTGTCAAAGCTATGTGATCTACCAACTATCGGTGAAGAAACACAGGTGAAGAAGCAGCTTTTCTACTCTCGTACTTCCACATGCACACGCCTAGGATTACAACTTACACCTTAGGAACTTGTGCAATCGGCCCTTGGAGGCCTCAGAGAAGTGCACATGCGTATTCGAGAACTTGTACTGTTTAGTCCAAATGAACGTTTGGATGATATCTCCACGAGGGATTTGGTGTACTTGACACTACCTTATGTGTTTGCTGAGGTGGAGAACCGTGTACGGACAACGGAGAGAATGGATCGGATGAGTGTGTTATCTAGCACCATTGTATGTCCTCCCCCCCCTCTTCTTCTCACATTTGTGTGATTCATTTCAATGATCGACTTGATTAAGGAATGCCATCGGGCGTTCGTGCATCAGCTAGAGCACTACGAGATCGTACAGGAAGACGAGAGAAATATTTACTCGTATAAATCATCTAGTCTCATCAACCCAGCAAAGAGGAGGGAGGTCAAGGTAAACCAGTATAAGAAGACCAAAAAGATCAAGGACCATATCCAAGTAAGACTTGGCTCTGTTGTGCGTCCCCATTAATGTAAATTACTTGCCAGGTCCTACAAAAATGACGTAGTCTACCTACGTCCTCATCTGAAGACACCCACTCCCAATCTGACTTTGATTTGATCTGCTCTCTTCTCCCGTCCTCACCTTCCGTCCTCAATTCCACCATTCTTGCTTCCTCTGATGAATTAGATACAGAAACAGACGAAATTCTCCGTACAACGACATTACTCCTTCTCCGAATGTTGTACGGACAAGCACACACGCATCTTGAATCGATGGACCAAGAACTCGAACTGCTAAAACAAGCGCCACAAGAGCTTGGTGGTGCACCTCATGCCCTAGGTGAGAGAGGGGATTTAAGAATTGGGATGGGGAAGGGGAAGGGAAGAAGCGATGAGCAGATGTGGAAAATTGACTTGAATGTACTCGACGGAAATGGTCCTTTGCTAGATGAAGATGGACATGTGAGTGCCGCGGTGTCTTCTTGAATTGTGAATCATTGAATGGGTGGTTCAGCCTTTGCGACCCTTTACGATTCTACCATCGAATGTGGTTGAGAGAACAAAGTTGAGAGCTAAGGTGTTTGGGCCTGGTTACAATTTGCCTACAATGTCTATTGACGAGTACCTGACAACTGAGAAGGAGAGAGGCAATATCATAACTGGTGGCGGGTAATTCGAGCAGTTTCTTTGTGTTCGAATAGATTGGTTGATGACGCATTTTGCAGGAAAGCAAGTTTGGAGAAACCTACATCATCACAGCAGCTTAAAATTGATTCTGAGATGGACGGTACAGTTGCTGGTGAAGAAATGGCGGAAGAGGAAAGGAAAAAAGATGAGAAGTGGTCTCAATTCAAGGATGCAAACGCAAGGGGTGCGGGAAATACTATGAATAGGGGTTGATCGGCTTCCGGAAAGTATAGGCATCAGAACTTTGTTCATCAGGGTACATAACGGATTTGATCGGGATCTGGATCAGTGGTGCAGGAATGGTGGTAATGTACAAGAGTGTGTCAACAACATGAAGATGCCTGTGGCACTTCGCCTGTTGCCGTCGTTGTAACGTCAATCTCTATCCAAGACGGAGTGAGAAAAAGACCAGTTGGAAACAAAAAAAACAGGCGGACTTGTATTGGGCTCCGTTTGTGTGTCCTTCTCCATCCCAGGAAGTGACATGGCGATCTTCTTAAACAAACTCTTGACATTGTGGCCAGCCTTTGCTGAGGTTTCCATGAACATGATATTCAGCTGCGTCGCCTTTGTTGTGGCTTCCTCTAGCGTGACTTGGCTACGGGAATGAATTATTAGAATTTCATGGGGTGTCAGAGAAATACCGACCGCTTGTCGGACAGATCCGCCTTGTTCCCCACCAGTACGATAATGACGTCGTTTCCCCGTTCTGACCGTACATCTTCGATCCATTTTGCTGTTGACATGAATGACTGTCGATCTAGAAAAAGATGGTCAGAGGACCGTCGGTCGTTGGAGTTACGTGAAAGGGTGCTCGCTTGTGATATCAAAAACGACGATTGCAACTGAGGAGTCACGGATGTATGAAGGTATGAGAGAGCGAAATCGTTCCTGGATGGGGATATGAGAAGTGGACGTAGAGGGAGGATGTGTTGTACCTGACCGGCGGTGTCCCAGAGCTGGAGACGGACAGTCCTGTCCTCGAGATACATTGTCTTGCTCAAAAAGTCGATGCCGATCGTTGCTTGGTAGGTATTATCAAAAGTATCGTACATGAATCTGTTTGCTGAGAAAGCCGGCTGCGAGCGAGCGAAGGACGGCGCACCTTGTGATGAGGCTGGTCTTGCCGACGGACTGGTCGCCGAGGAGAACGATTTTTGTGCGCTTGGGAGGTGCAGAGGACGGGTCGGTATGTTCGGCCATGAGGGTAGACAGGCAAGGGATGCACGTGACGGGGACACTCTAGAAAGTGGACGATGAAGATAAGCGACAAGATCTCGTCTTCTGGGCAGAGCAGACCGTTCTTCACCCTCGAGTTCTTCCCTCCGCGCACAGACCAGGTCTGTTCTCTCTTCCCCGTATTTAAACAAACTCACGGGCTCCAGGGCTTTGACAATCTTCTTTCTCGCATCTCCCGCCTTGCCCTGCTCGATCCTCTCGCTGTCAGTGTTACCTGGGGTGCTGGCGGATCCACAAAGGACAAGAGCATCGAGCTTGCCTCTCTCACACAGAACAACCACAACCTAACCACCCTCTTGCACCTCACCTGCACAAACGCAGAGCTCGGCCAGGTCGATGCTACTCTCCAGGTCTGTGTGTCTTGGCCACTGTCCTCGACGCTTCCTCTCATGTCCTCTCATTCAGGGGGCGCAACAATGTGGCATCCAGAACATTCTTGCTCTCCGCGGCGGTGAGTCCCGTTCTCGCCATCTCTTTGTCTTATATCCCTCCAGATCCACCAAGAGGACAGGAAGAATGGACTCCCTCCGACCTACGCTTCCAGCATGCTATCGACCTCGTTAAATACATTCGCAAAACTCATGGCAACCATTTCTGCATCGGAGTGGCAGGTACCCCCCTCATCCTCCTCGCCTCATCGCCTCCTGTTCACATGTCCTCTCAGCCTACCCCGATGGCCATCCCGACAATCTCCTCGATACGGACGTAGAAATCGACAATCTTAAAGCAAAAGTCGATGCTGGGGCCGATTTCGTCATAACACAGCTATTTTACGACGTCGACGGTTTTCTGGCTTGGCTACGCAAAGTTCGCCACAAAGGTCTGCTCGACATGCCATCTCGACATTCGCCTCTCTCTCATTAAGTTTTCAGGTATCAACGTACCTATCATCCCCGGAGCGATGCCCATACAAACTTATGGATCATTTCAACGTCTGACACAACTGACGGGAGCCAAAGTGCCTATGCATGTTCAGGAAGCATTAAAGCCCATCGGCGTACGTTTGTCAATTTCGAGATGATGCGTTTAGTCCTGACATTGGGTTCAGCACGACGACCAGCAGGTAAAAGACTATGGCGTCTCCCTTGCCGTCGACATGGTTCGCAGGCTCGTGTCCGAAGCTAATGTCCCTGGAGTGCACTTTTGTACTCTCAACCTTGAAAAGAGCGTCCAGCGTATCCTTGAAACTCTCCAGTGGACAGGTTCCCTAGCTCACCTTCACAATAGACTTATCGCTGTAAGACCATTTTCGTCGTCTTCAGTTAGCGACTCAGGTTTCAATGTCAACCAAGGATGCACCCGACAAACCAGCACCTATGGGCGATCCCGACCTCGTGGTGACGGCAACTGCTGCAACCTATGATGCTACACAATCTCTAGCATCTAGCACGGTTACAGATGGTGGAGCTGGTCGAGGAGAACTTAAAAACGCGGCAAGCTGGGACGATTTCCCAAATGGCCGTTTCGGAGACTTCAAGAGTCCTGCTTTTGGTGCTGAAGATTTATGGGGAAACTCTGGTCTTGCGGTTCGTCTCCTTTTACTTGCAGCAAGGTTCTATACTGAGTGGTGTGTCTGTCTTATTAGATCAATGAAATGCTTCGACAGTGGCGTCACCCAAAAACACTTTCAGAGCTCACCCAGATTTTTCTGGATCATCTTCACTCTCAAATTTCTACTACACCTTTCTCCCCGGGGCCTCTCTCGTCTGAATCGTTGGTGATTCTTCCGGAGCTTGAGCAGCTGACGCGGAGGAGTTGGTGGACTGTTGGGTCGCAGCCTGCGATCAATGGTGTTAGCTCTTCCGATGAGACTGTAGGTTGGGGTCCAAAGGCAGGATACGTTTTTCAGAAGGGATTTGTAGAATTCTTTTGCGACGAAGCAGATGTCGAGTTGCTCGAGCGGCGAATTGAGAAGAGAGGGAAAGGATGGGTACATTACATTGCTGGGAATCACAAAGTGAGTAAAAAGATGGTTCAAGTATCTATCGTGCCTAATGTCTAGCTTGCCAGGGCGCGTTCAAGACCAATGTTTCTCAAAATGAAAGGAACGCTGTGACATGGGGTGTATTTCCCGGACAGGAAATCATCCAAACGACGATTATCGAACATGAATCATTCCTGTCCTGGAAGGTGTGTTTTCTCTTAGTCCTTTATTCATCAATCTGGATCCTGAGCATGTTGTAGGCAGAAGCATTTTCCACCTGGACTGACTGGGCATCATGTTATCATCCAGAGTCGGATGAGCGTAAACTTTTGGAGGGCGTGCGCGATCAGAGATGGTTAATTAACATTATTCACCACGACTACCAAAATCCTCGTGCACTGTGGGATATCCTATTAGATCAAAGTGACATCAATCGTGTAGAGGCGTGAATATTGTACAATAACATTGTCGTAAACTTGTTGGTTTGCTTTTCTCAGTAGCGACAAGGTTGGATTCAGAGTTCGGAAGGCTCTTGTTCAGTCTCGCCTTCAAGTACCTCTTCCATGGATTCTTCTTCCATATGGCCATGAGCATTGTCATCATCATCGTCGTCTTCATTATTTTCATCATCTTCATCATCATCCTCATCTTCGTCAAGGTCTTCCATACTCGCATCGAGATCTTGACCGGATTCGTTTTCACCTTCGTCTTCTAGGATAGAAGGTGCACCTCCTGAACCTTCTGAATCCTCTGAATCTTCTTCTGCCTATCGGGGTTTAGAGAAAATGAGTCATTGAAACATGAAAGAAAAAAAAAACACACGTCGTTTTTTTCTTCTTGTTGTGTCATGGATCGACCAATAGGTATAAGATGGCTGTATCCTCCATTATGTATCGATGTCGTCTGGTATCACAAAATGATTCGGGTTTGTTTGTTTTTTTTTTTTTCGAAAAAAAAAATCTCTCTCGTTACCAACAAGAATAACAATAATAAATTTCGAAGGAAAGAAAAAAAAACCAACGTACGAGATCTTCCAGTTCATTTTCTTCATCACTTAGATCATCCATCTCGCGTTGTAAATCTCGAATAGCATTCAGATTTGAATATATGCGTTTTCGAGGGAGGGGCGATGGATGGGGAGGGTTTGGCCTGGGTAAGAGACGTGGGTAGTGAGGAGGTTGGCGGAGGAGTGTTGGAGATACGACGGGCATCGGTGCATTGAGCGAAACCTGGCTATGGCACAGCCACAAGCTATTATTTGTGTTTACTCTACAGATTATGCTATAATTGTACATCAGGTATCAACTTTGTGTTCGCAGCCGTCTTCGTCAAAGGTCGTACCCATAGCTTGACGTGTCCAAGTTTTGTGGCTGTAATAACCACACTGGGCATAAATGCAACATCCGTCAACAAATCGCTATCCATAGGTTTTACCTATATCATCTGATGTGTTTCAGCTGGTAGGGTGTGTGGTGTCAAAGACGTACTAGTACAGGTTGAACGATGGCAATTTCATTACGAGAGGGTGCGGGGTGATGGCGTGGAGAGTGGGTGGATTCTTGGACGAGGTGGTACTGCGGGAGATAGGAATTACGGAATGCGAGAGAGATAGTAGATGAGGCGGAGATGCGCTGGTGGTGTGTGGCCTGAGGACGACTAGGAGTCAATGCTGTATGAGAGAAAGAAGTGTGTGTGTGTACGTACCTGGTGCTTTGGTCGATGTAAAGCACCACTAGAAAAGTCCCACTGAAAGGTAGCTGAGATACGACTACAGGAATGGAAGTGGTAGGGACTGACCAAGATGAGTTTGTTATCCTCTCCTACACTGCCAAAGCGGTAGGTGCGACCATCGCATCGCAAGTCATCAAAGGCGACAGCAGAGACAAAAGACGAGTGGCCTTGACATCGGGCAACGACTCGTTGCTCCCAAGGCGAAAAGATAGTGATGAGATCATCTTGACCACCCGCGAGGACAAATCGACCATCTGGAGACCAAGCGACGCAAGTGAGTGCACCAAAATAAGAAGCGTAGCAGTCGACTAGCCTGTTTGGATATTCAAGTTGTGTGAGAGAAAGACAAGGTCGTACACACTGTTCGAGAAAAGCATCGATAATGCGTAAACAGCCATCTTCGGAAGTGGCAGCAACATATTTTACATCGGGTGAGAATGCAAAGTCTATATGGGCATGAGGGATGCTATCTGAACAAGACAAGGTACTGACTGGAAACAGCTTTGCGAGATACTCGCCAATGGCTGACAGGATTTTTGGCAACTTTGTCAGATCTGCCGGGGACGGGAGGACCTGGGGCAGTGGATGGGGTAGGATGCCAAGGGGGCATAGTGACAAACAGGGTGTGAGTAGGATCCCAGAGGGGCGGGGGGCTGGGATCGAAGGGGCCATCAGGGCGTTGGGGAGTAAAGACACCGTCGTCGCGTTCTTTGTCGTAGAGGAGGATGGTGCCGTCGGCATGGGAGACAAGAAAGAGAAAAGGGGAGGCAGGGACCCAGCGGACAGCGGTGCAGGGAGAGCCAGATATACAGCCCTGTTTGTTGAGGCGAGCATAGCGAGAGGATATGGGGTCTTAGAGACAATGAGTTCGATGGGAGAGAGAGACGGGAGACGAAACAGACCAAGCCAGACGATATCGCCTGTGCTGAAGCCGATGACGACGTCGAGACGGTCGCAGGATGCCGTCGCATGGTTGATGTCGTGGCAGGTAGGACATGCAGAAAACGACACCCGGGCGAGAGGCTCCTGCTTGGACGATTGTTGAGTGCACATGTGTGGAAGGGACAGGCCACACCTTTGCCCTCGACGCCCCGTCCACGAGGACCAGACTCTTTGCGACGTTGTAGGCGACTATACCGTGCTTCGACTGCAGCAACTTGGGCCAGCCATCGGTGCTCTGGATGCGGGTGACGAACGACGACGACGATGTACGCAAGTTGTGCTTTGGGCGCGCACTTGACTTCTTCCCTGGGCGCGGGGAGAAGATCGAGTGTTGCTCAGGCACCGTCGGACTCGGCGGGTCGTTGTCGTCGCTGCCGGGCGGGACCAGCGCAGCAGAAACACGAGTAGGATATGGCGTGGACACGCTGCTAGATGGGGACGAGTGCTCACTTGTAAGCGAGTAGACACCTTCAGGAGCAACAAATGTGGCCATGCAAGGCTCAGTGCCTCTTTCGTCATTTATCATTCCCATCACCGCCATCATTCTCACGGCGCATTACCGCCATCAACACCGCCATCCATACCATCATCAATCCCATGTCCACATTACCTCCATGCTTTCTACCACCATCATCTCCCGCATCTTACCTCGCATCTTCCATATCTGCGCCCGCAGCTCTTCCACCTCCCTCTCTACTCCTTCTCCCGGGAACCCCATCGCAGACTCTAAGCTCTTCGCCACAACAAGGCACTCGGCCCTCAGAACCCCTGCCATCACCTGGTTCGACGACGCTCCCTCCTCTGCCTTTCCTCTTGGCCGCGAGACTCGCAAGATAAACACTTTCCAGGCTGTTCGCGATGCCATCAGGTCAGTTCCGACTTCCAAACCCCCGTACGCTCATCCACCTCGCCTAGCATCGCATTGACCAAGGATAACAATGCCGTTGTTTTTGGAGAGGACGTTGCTTTCGGTGGTGTCTTCAGGTGTACCATGGTCTGTATCACACCTTGGCTTATCGTTTCCTCACTCACCCTCTCCAGGGCCTTGCCGAAGAATTCGGTAGGTCACTACTACCTTCCAACCCTGCTCAGACTCAACCGATCCAGGCAGTGACCGTGTCTTTAATACACCCCTCACGGAGCAGGGTATTGCAGGTTTTGGTATTGGCCTCGCTTCCATGGGTCATACTGCCATTGCCGAAATCCAGTTTGCAGACTACATCTTTCCCGCCTTCGACCAGGTATAATCTTTCTCCACCTATCGTGAAACATTCATTCAATCCATTTTCTAGATCGTCAACGAAGCTGCCAAATTCCGGTATAGATCCGGCGGCTCTTTCAACGTCGGTGGTCTCACCATCCGCGTACCAACCATGGCTGTCGTAAGTCTTCATCTGCCTCGGCAGACTCGAGCTCATCGATTTCTAGGGCCATGGTGGTTTATACCATTCCCAATCTCCCGAAGCCTTCTTCATGGGTGCATCGGGTCTCAAGGTAATAAATCCACCTTGAATGATTCAATCTGAAAATGCTACGCAGATCGTCATTCCTCGGTCTCCAATTCAAGCCAAGGGTCTTCTACTCGCTTCAATTCGCGACCCTAACCCAGTCATATTCATGGAGCCCAAGATTCTCTATCGTTCGGCAGGTTTGTTGACCCGTTCCCTCGCTCCTTCGCAAAATCCTAAACAATCCCCAGTCGAACAAGTCCCCGTAGACGATTTTTGCCTCCCACTGAGCAAAGCAGAAACACTAATTCCCGGCTCAGACTTGACCCTCCTCACATGGGGAACTCCCATTTACAGTGCTGAAGATGCTATCAAGTTGTTACAGAATCCTCCTCCTAGTTTGGACACTCTCGTGCCTCAGTCACTCAGACAGGCAAAAGTGGAGCTTATAGATCTGAGGACTATCTTACCTTGGGACGTGCAACACATAGTTGATAGTGTTAATAGAACTGGGAGATTGGTTATCGTACATGAGGCTGGGATGACAGCAGGCGTAGGTGCCGAAATCAGTGCCCAGGTGCAGAAGAGGTGTTTCTTGAAGTTGGAAGCCCCGATTAGGAGGGTTACTGGATGGGAGTGAGTATTTTCTTTTTTTCATGTCCCTGGATTCCAGCTGAGGCATTGTTAGTCTTCCCAATGCAATGCAATTTGAGAAATTCCATCTGCCAGATTCCATCCGCATTTTGGATGCTATCATGGAAACACTGTCATACTAAGACCATTAATTGCATACCCTTTGATTCTCATTGATATACGTGAAGAACATGTATGATATATCTGTAAAACGCGTCAATTAGAACACGTGAGTCCGGACTTGAGCGCGTTAACAGCGCGTTAGCTTTGGATTCATCTCGTGGAACAACTCAAAACGTCACTCGCAGCTGTACATAATGAAACGGAAGCACAACGATGAGGCTGACAATACCTCTAACAAAAATCCGCGCAAAAACATCTCCAGTGATATATTTGAGGAATCATTCAATAACTGCTTTTGCAATGTCAGCAACCTCGCTACTGCACTGGGATACTTTACTGGCAACGTTGACATGGTTTGGTCTCATATTCCAGACAAACTGATATGGAATTTCATTGCGAAATGTTGTCTTTCGGATAAGAAGCACAGGATTTCCGTGTCTCTCGAAGGCGATTGGGTTCAATATCTGAAAGGGTCTAGACCGGAGGCTGTCGCAATTTTGGATGATCTTCAACTCTCCTTAAGTGGTGTCAGTTTTGCTGAGGAACGAAAGACGATATCCAAGTTGATATTCAAAGAGGGCGTTGTCTTTCGGAAATTCCGGAATGAGGAGTCGTTTTTTATGAATACTTGGCAACGTGAGTTGTGACGTTGGTTGATTTGAGTTCTTCTATCCTGATAATCTCAAGTCCAACAATCGGAGACCACAAACAAGGAAGATGACTGGTTTGGTACTCCTGATGTCCCTTTTCCTGAACGAGTGTCGGATCTCATTAAAAGAATGAACGGTGGTCGACCGAATGATGCTATTCCCAACGAAGAAAGCACGACGATGAAAGATATGCCGAATGAAGGTTCAATGACTCTGAATTCGCTCAAGAATGGGCGAATGAACGAAGGCCGAAGATCACCTGTATTGAAGCAAGAGCCGATGGACGTTGATAAATACGAATCTCCCGTCATAGCTATACCTACTCAGGTCAGACCCGACATACAAGGACAAGTTACATTGCAGCCTATACCGGCAGTCCCGCAAGGGCCGGAGCCTAAAGGCAAGAAACAGAAGAAGAAACAAGCTGCTCAACAAGACGCAGCAGCAGCAATACCAGAATCCGTTGCTCGACAACCATCGGTGCAGAATTTCCCCCCAGAAACTGTTGCTATTGCTGCCGAATCTTCAACTATCGCAGACAATACTGAAGTTGTTGAAGGGCCAGCTGTGATTAACTTGGGCGTACGTTCTTCCTTGCTTTTTTCTGTGAAAAATAACACCTCGAAAAATATTGCAGCGAATCAAGGCGGCAAAAATAGATGATAACACTCTAGAAGGATGTTTAGCACAGTTGAACTACTTACAGGTAGCTTTCAAGATCTATTCTTTACGTTCAAATCTAAATAATTAAATCACAGCCGCAATATATCTATAGTACGCTGAAACAAATCCTCAATCTGAAGGCCGGAACTTTAATCAATGTGATTGGGATTGTCAGAGGTCGTAAAGCACCGCATAGATCAAGAAATGGGGGTAGGTCCATGAATACTGACGTCCGCTCTCGTTGCTCAATCGCAGGCAGATTGGACTACCACCATCCATTTACAAGATTCCACTTCATTTGAGGATTCCGACTATCTTCCTACCGACTTCAGCATTGTGTTCTTTCAGGGGAATTTCGAGGAATGGCTACCGCAGGCAAGTGACGGGGACATTTTAATCCTGCGTGGTATTAGAGTGAGCACGACCTTTTGATAGTATACCGGATCCTTGACTACGTAAAGTTGCAAGATTTCAATGGCTCATCTGGCGTCGGCCATAAGGATCGAATAAAATGGGCGGCTTATTCCACTTCCAAAGGATACATGCTTCAGCCCGATATAGGCCAAGCTCCCGAAACCGATTCGCTGGTGGCGGGTGGTTTTCATTTCTCTCCTTTCCTGAAGGAACTAGAACATGAGAAATGCTATTGCAAGCGATTGGCCGATTGGTGGAAGGAGAAAAGCTCACTTACCTTGGAGACAGATGGTCAAGTTCACCAGTTGATTGGTCCCACTGTTCGCCATTACCGCGAACATCGACTCTTCTGTGATGTAGGGCCGGAGGTGGAACCAAATGGTTATTTCGATTGTACATTTGAGGTCAGTCACTCTCTTCTACTTTCTGGTTGTCATCCAACTGACGTGACAACAGGTTCTCAACGGCTTTGAGAACGCAAACGGGGTTTTCGTTCTTTATGTCACAGATTATACCAAGAACATCCAAACTGCAAGTTGTCAAGCTCCCTGGTGTCCTGTTGGGTTGAATGAATATGTGCTTTTATTCAATCTCTGGGATGGGGCGGCTACCCGAGGAAGAGATTTCCAACCTCAAACTTACTGGGCTGTGAGAAACGCTCGAATGATCCGCGGCAACAACGGTTTTGTAGAAGGCAAGCTGGTAGAGACAAAATTTAACCAAGTCGACTCCGACGATGAATATCCTCCATTACAAGCATTGCTAGAGTATGTTTCAGTATATCATCTCATGAATATCAGCTGATTATATGATTATTTCTACAAGGCGGAAGAAGCAATGGGAGAAACAGAAGACTCAGAACTTGCCTTCTTTTCCTCACAAACTATTTAAAGATGTCCAGGAAAAAGAAATCTTTAACTGTACAGTGGAGGTGATTTTTTTTTTCCAGTAGAAATACCATTGAAATTCTCACAATTTTGATAGTTACTCCATATCGTTGATAAAGCCCACCGGACGTCCCTTTATGTAACCGATTACACGCAACATCCAAGCTTTTTGTATCCCTGCGATGAAGATTGGTCCCAAGGGTTGGAAGGACGTATCGTCGCCATCCGGCTCCGAGACAATCAAGTTCAGAATGCAAAGTCCTTGAAACAGAACGGTGGAAAATTTGTTGCAATAAAAAATCTTCGTCTTTTGTCCCAGACAACTAATAAGAAGCTTGAAGGCGACTTGGGAGGTTATGATTTACTCCTGAATTTGCTTCAACCCGACAGTCCAAATGAAGACCTTCAAGCACTACACCAGTATGTTTCAGGTTTCTCCATTCCATCAAATCCCTGTTCATTATTGCAAGACGTAAAAAGGAGTTTCAGAACGAGAAAGAGAGAGAGAAAAACAAAAAGAAAGAGGAGGAATTACAATCAAATAATCAGGCTTGTGAACCCGAAACTCTACAAGCTGCTATCAGACCAAATCTGAAGATAGCACAAATTGAAGCTTCTACGAAAGATTACCTAAAAGCAAGGCTTATCGCCCGGGTTATTGATTATTATCCTCGTTCACCGAGTAATTGGGTCCATCTCTGGTGTTGTCAGTGCAAACAAAGGTCCAATTTCTTTCGACTGTTATTTGAGCACTTGACTAAATCATGTTGAATAGAATTCCCAAAGAGAATAAAGCATGCCGTAAATGCTTAGACATCGACCATGAATTCGTTCGCCCCAAGTTTGAGTTGATCTTGTTGGTTGAGGACAAGATAGGTGATAGGATAGAATTAATGTTGAGGGGTGAGGTACGTCTCCATGATACTATTCACGTTGATTACGTCAAAGCTAATGGAAGATTCTAGAGTGACTTTCTGCAAGGAATTGACATAAGCAATAATATGCTCCATCTCAGCACTTCAGGTGATCTCTTGCGGAGACTCAAACCTTTGCTCGGCGACTCAAGTGAGAAAGAGGATGCTAAAGACAAACTAAGTCGTAGTTCTGTGTTTTCGTCACTGATCATTGGACGAGTTAAATTGCCCGATTCGGGGCCTGTTTGCCTGTTAATGAATGTCGAAGATTAGTGTACTGTTGTTTTTATGTTATATCTATTCTTTTTACATCATATTATCGGGGTAGCGTGTCTTTTTTTTTTGGCTTGGCCTACCTCCATGTACTTTGTTAAAAATCTGTTGAGCCTGAAAATGGGATGAAGCGACTTGTTTCACACAGTACATGCACCGCATATGCCCGATCAAGCCGATGGTCCTGAACAAAGGGAACTAATACTAAAGATTATGACAAAAGTATCCCAATGTTGCCTTGCTACGGAAAATAACGACACCAGCAGGATTTGAACCTGCGCCCTCAAAGAGGAACAGATAAACAATCAAAGATTCGAATCTGTCGCCGTAACCACTTGGCTATAGTGCCTTCAACGATGGATTGTCTGTCATACTTGTTCAATTTCATGATTAAGAAATAGCTGACTTCTTTTGTGCTGCAGTGATTCAAATTTTCATTATCAGATCTCAGCACAAATTTAGCACCAATTAAGAAGATTTTAAGGACTCTCGGAACATAGGAGCTCACCAGTTGTCAAGCTGTAGTTGACTAAGAACTATCTTTCTTTCGGACGTTTATTTTTCGGGCAGGGGGTATATTCTTTGGAGGCAAATGTTATAAGCTAAGCGACCAGTGAGGTTTATCTTTAAGACTTGTATGGTATTCCTTTCCCAACGTGAACGTCGATCCAATGATGAGGTGACACTTGACGTACCGTTTTGTAACTGGCGAAGAAGGGTGAGCAAAGTCGTGATGGTGAAACCCGACGCTTACCCGCTGAAACTCATCATAGGCGGTACTCCTCACATTTTCATGAGCGTTTCGAATAATGCCCATCATGAACTCGGCAGCCTGGCGATCGTTCAAATGTAGTGCAAATCGATCCTTCAACCTCCGAATGGTTGGTTCGCCTTTAAACGAGGGGAGGCCAGTATCAAGCATGAGCTGGACGGTGTTTATGATTTGCTCTGCGTATGGCCGAACAGCTAGAAATGCTTTGACGGTCAAACTCTGAAATAGTTGATAACCTTGAGAGTATTTTCCGCCCATCAGGACTACCATCTCATGGTTGAGCTTGAAGGAACTTGGTTCGAATTTGACCCCCTTTGGATGCCATCAAGATAATTCCCAGCAATTAACAGCGAACATACTCACTCCCGGACGTGGATATCACACAATCAATTAGTCATCAGAAAAATGAAAATGAGTCATAACAGGTACTTATCTATATCGAACAGAAACCCAAAATCTGGTTAAAACCATGTCAACATGAATCAGAATGATTGGGATGCCGATGTCCTACCTATATGTACGATGTGCCCATCACCGTCAATCATAATATTTCCATTGTGTCGATCCTTAATCTGGAGAATATAACAAGCCACGGAGTATGCAGCCATCGACTGGATAAAGTTCAACTGTGCTTTCTGAAAAGTAACGGTATCCTGGCCTCCATATTTGGAAGTAAAAAAGTCCAACAGATCGTTGACCTTAGCCCGACCCATTTCGTCGCGAGAGGTAGCATTCGGGACCACATCTATGACGCCACACTATGCAAGGAGTTGAGTCTCACTTTCGTCGTTGAATCACAAGTTCTTACTCCAGGAGCTGTTGCCGTAACACGATATGGGAACAGATAGAGCGGGAGGCCGAGACTTGTATAGATATTCTTGAACATGGCAATGACCTGTAATGCAAGAACATCCTGGCGGCAGTCGTCGCCAACTTTGAAAATCGCTTGTTGCAAGACGTCATACTGGATGCGCTTCTCTACCCCTGTACCGTCAACAACAGAGTCGGGGTTTGTTTCAATTTCAATCCGCTCTTTCCTGACTTTGAAAGTGGCCATAAATGGTGCCTATAATGGATCGCTCAAATGAGGATTACAGAGGGTAGTCAGAGATACCTTCGCATGACTTTGCAAAGGCCTCCCAGACTTTTTGTCGATATCGACGATTACGCCATCTGGATTACTAGGGAGGTAAACGCCGACGTCAACTTGTATCTTTGCCATTTCTTCGTCAATTTTGGCCTTGAAAGAACATGGTGAATATTGGTGGCGACCGACTGGGAGTCAAGAAAAATTACCTTTTTCTCGGGCTTTGTCCTTTTAATGTAGGGTTTCAACTTCCCAGAGATTGAGGTAACCTCGTTGAAGAAGCTGAACTCTCTGTCATAGAACTCACGTGCTTCACCAGATAGTGATACGACTACTTCATCTGTCATAGCATCGAGAATATGTTTCATGGGATCCTCCTAAGAACCGGCTGAGAATAAGAAATTACAAGAATGATATACTGACAATTTCTGCAGCATCATCTTTGAAACAGTTTGCTTTCATGTTCCAAATGATTTGATGACAAAAGAGCTGTGATATTTTGGCCGTCTGAAAGATAAATTGGGACACATAGCCTGTGATTTCATGAGCCTTAGTCGATCAATTAGTGCGATGAAACTCACCTAAAGTGTCATAACGAAGTGCCTGAACGACCTGAGGAATGAAGAAAAAGGTCAGTTCAACAGGATGTTCTTCTAATACACGATGTGCATATTGTATAATATGGGGTTGATTACTGTATCGTTGTTCAAAGTAGGTGGTCGCGATGATGGGGGGCACCGCATGCCACAGAAGGAGATACTGTAATGATGAAAGAGTAAGAGTTATTGAATTGATCTGCTTGACTACCTACCTTATGGTCTCTCCGGACAGTTGGATCAAAGTTCTCGCCAAGCAAAAAATGGACTGCTTCGCATACATGAAGGACTTGTTTAGGGCTTGAACGTACTAGCCTTGAGACTTCATGCCTGATGAGAGGTGATTTGAAACGCTCAGGTAGATGGACCACAATGGCCGGATCAATATTCCAGATAGAATGGATGAGAGCGACCCAGGTTGTATCAAAAAGTCCACGTTCTGTGGCACCAGTTACATCCGTAGAGCGTTTGATGTCGTTCACAGGGTTGACCCAAACGGAAAGACGAGAGAGTTCGGACTCGGTTAAGAGGCGTAATGGCGTGTTCAGATCTCTCAACCGTGTAGTATAGTCTGAAAACTGTGAGCTCATTCTCGTATTCTGCCACACAACTTACAAGACTTTCGTGATACACATTGTAAAGGTGATAGGCTTGAAGTTGATGGGAGACCACGGACGACATCGACTTGTAGATATGAAAGAAATTCGGATAAAACCTTTAATTCAGCGTTCAACTGTACACGGTCAGCACCAAATGTCCATCTTCGTAGATGAGCTGGTTTATGAGCTGGAGTGCAAGAAGAAAGCTCACTGAGGTAGCACACTATACCAGGAAAATGCAAGTTGATAGAGAGATTCTCTGAATATGTTTTCGCAAAATGCATCAAAGTGAGAACTGTTAAGTGTTTCAAAACCAAAGAGCAGGAATGAGAATCTGGGCTCTCGAGCCAGAGGATGAGTGCTACGGAACTTTTCAGAGAACTGTGAATGATTGCTCTTTTGATACATACCTGAAACGTCTGTGATTGTGGGTAGACCGCAAAACAAGCTGTTGGATAAGGAATATGATATTGGGTTGGTAGTATCTGGCGGCCTGGAGGCGACTATAAAGCAAGCGCAATACTAAAACGTGAGGACTAAGAAGTTTGTGAGCGTCCTTCAACTCTTTGTTAATCCGCTCTTTATCAGTTGGAGCGTATGCGATCGGAGAGTTAAAAGGATCATGATAACTGTTTGTAAACATGTCAGGAGAAGATAAGTTGTGATCTATATTGGACTGACTTCATATTTCGAGAGAATATTCCTTTTTCATGCTTAATGGTCAAAGACCAAGCAGAGACAATTTCGCTCATTAAGGCCACCTCAACTACTGATTTTTCTGATATGAGCCAGCTCCAAGTTTCAGCGGCAACAACCATAGCAGATGGAGTAGCCACAGCGAAGGGTAGAGCAACGATATAATGCAGCAAATCATAATCGCACTGTAGAAATACTCGATTTTAGTACCCCGGGCTAGACGAGAGAAAGACGTACGTAGTCCAACGAGACCAGCACCGCAGCACAACGGTATAACAAACGACGTAATTCTTGAACAGTCAGGGAGGGGTGTTTAGACCTGATATCTGCCATTGAAGCCTGCAGCTTTTCTCGCAGTGCCTGGATCTCGCTCTGCGGCGTATCTGCACCCTTGACAACCCCACAATCTAAGCCATGTAGCCAGATTAGAGATAATCAATAAAAAAATCGAAGCCACATACACTCCTTGCCACAGAAACGGAAACCTGCAGCCTCGCCAGAATAATAGCTCTTGATCGCGATTTGACTTATCAAAGCCTTTGCCTGGTCCATGCTCCAGCGAGACATAGATTTCAATGAGACTAGAAAGCATTAGCATTTCAACACGAAATCAGAGATCATGTCATACAAAGATGACGATGTACAGGTCCGACATCCTTCCCAAAGCGTTCAGCAACGGAAGCGCCGAGTTCCGCCGAGTCCGCTCCCAGGACTGGTTGATTGATGGCAAGATATTTCTAATGAAAGAGTTAGACTGATATAGTCGAATATCCATTCAAATGACCTGTAATGTCGACTGTAGTTCCAAAGGGGCCCGACTCAAAGCCAATTCAAACCAGGAATTTGCATTGCGCAAAAGATTGTCAAGGATTTCTCTGCGGATTTGATAATTATCGGTCAACTGAAGCGAAATCTTGGCTCGTTCGGAATAATATTCCCAGGTTGGTTCATACTACCAAAGCCATTAGACAAGTCAAGTGGACGGGAAGGCAATAAACATTACGGACCTCGTTCACGAATTCATTCTCAGTTCCGTGTTGGAGTAACGTCAAAACCTCAAGTATCGCGACTACCAAGTGAGGATCACACATCAAAGATGGGAAGGAGACCAAAAGTCGGTTGAGATATCTGGATGCAATTTCCCTGACCTTGGGAATTCGATGAGTGCTGCTGACGATTAATTGTTTTAGTTCACCCGAGAGGCACTTGGGAAGAGCTTGTTGAGAGGCTTTGCCAGTCAAAGCAATTTGGCAACCTCCGATGACCTGAGATTGAGTCAGGAAGTGAAATTCATGAGGTTGAGCCTCACTTTCTCAGCAATGCCTTCCATACAAACACTGAGCACGGGGTTCTTGTTGAAGGCATCATTGATGAAGTAGGTAACCAAGGAAGATGGCAAACCCTCTGACGCTCTCAGACTTTCAATGTCGTGCATCGCCAAAAGAAAGATAACCTGTCCAGAGGACAGACTTCGAAGTTCACTGGATCTTAGCATAATGTACTTGGTCAATCGGATCCGCTGTTTGGAGAGAATCTTGAATCATGATGTCAATATAGATCGAAGAATGGAATGACATTCCACAATGCTTACCGACTCAGCATACTCCTGTCGGATGACAGTATTGTACTCGATGTCACTCGCAAATGCACCATGGGTTTCTTCAATAACCATGCAAGGAGTTTTGGTGGCGATACGCATAAGTGTAGGGAGCAGCCAATCTACAGAAGTATCGCTTCTTTCATCCAATGAGGTGAAATCGAATAAGACACAGAGGAACCACAAGTTCCTGAAAAGAGAAACTGTTTCTGAAGAAGCATTCTCCCAGAGCTTGAAGTCTGCGTGAGCTAACAAGGCATCAATAGGAAGCAGAAGGGAAGTTAAAGATTCAATCATATCATCGATCTTGGAATCACATCAATCCATATGAGGTGAGCCAGGATAAAAACAAAATCACCTTCACTTGGGGATTAGTGATCCGTAAGTTCTGAATTGCAATTCCCTTGTCAAGAAACAGGGTCAGTAGCTCCGTCAAATAAATGCCAAAAAGCTCAGGACGCCGACTCAAGTCTTGGGCAAGTCTTGTTTGAGCAGCAAGGACCTGCCTCACCTGATGAGCACCACATCAAATAAGCTGAAAAGATACTATACCATGTTGTTGGAGGACCTTGGGTCATCTAGATTTACCGAACGATTGATAGCAGAGAAGGATCGAATAATATCAATGAATGGGCCTTCCGGTGCAACGAGAGCCAGATCAACAAGGTTGTACGCAATAGTTGCCTCGACAGTAGGTTCTGCAGAGCGCAAACGTTGCAAAAGCATTGAGATCGTCAGCTTAGTGACCTATAGCAGTAGATATTGATATGAAAAGAATATTATATTTTGAGCTACGCACCGCTTCAACGCTAAACTCCAATGCCAAGCGAGTCACGACAGAGATAGTACTAATACCGGTCAGACGCTTTTCCTCCTCCGACAGTTCGCGTAATTCCGTTTCCAATGAGTGGAACGTCCCAGAATCATAACCATCCGGGCCACCAAAAGAGGCATCATGAGTATCTTTACTCGTCGCAGCGATGAAATTGAGAAGCGAATATATATTCGACATAATCAGATCATCTCCTGGGGCAAGCTTCATAGGATTTAGAGATCAGCTGTCACTAAGACATTGCCTAGGAGTCATACCTTGATACACAGGGCAAGGCATCTCGCAGCCGCAGCCAAGGGGGGAGCACGACCTTCTGCAAACTCAAATTCACAAAGAAGGAGAGGTGATGTTACAAATCTCCTTAAATGCGAAGCCATTATAGAAGCAATTTCTGGAAACCTAGTAAAGGATATCAGTAGATACAGGCACTCGATACAAAATACTACCTTCTGACAAGGATGGCTGCGGATTTTAAAGCAGCCTCTTGTACCAAATTGTCTGAGATGGGAGATTCATTGCTAAGCAGGAGAGTGATGCGAGAGAAGATGTTTTGGTCGATTTCTCCTAAGGCTACGGAGCAGATGGAAGCTAATTTCTATCGAGAGGGATGCTTTAAGAAAGCACATACACAACGAACTCATCATAATGCTTACAAGACTTTCTGACATCGTCTCCCATGCATAAGTGTCGATAGAAGGTTCATTATCCATTTCCTGAATCTGATCGAAGAAATCCGCGAAACATTGCATCGCATAAGCCGCAACAGATCTGATAGAAGCTCTATCTTCATCACTAAATGCTCTTGTATCCGTGATTTCGTCATGAAGTAATGCAACGCAAGCCCTGTTCGCAGCATCGGCCTCCACGTCAGTAGCTGTTGTCTTTGCAGGTGGAACAAGGACTTGAGAAAGAATCATCCACTCCGTTTCGATCACGCAGCAGACGATAAAATAGCCACTAAGGGGTCGACCTTCAGAGACATAACGGGACACGAAAGTCTGGATGAATTGCATGCATTTGCCGTTCGCCCCTTCCTTTTGGATGATGTTGACCAATAGATGATTAAGTTTTTCAACAACATCGCTGTGACATAACTTTTTTAACTCTTGAGAGATACATCGCCATTGGCCTATGTCCCATTTGTAAGGGGTAGAGCTGACCGCACGGTAAAAACCATGCAATGCAGGCATGACCTGGACGAGAATGTCAAAAGCTAGAGTCATCAGAAAACGTCCTCTCAATCGCTGAAAAGCACTCACAGCTGCTTACATTGATGCCTTCAACAGTATTGGAGAGGAAGGTACAAATTGCACCTGTAGCTTCCTTACGAAATTGTAGCTGTTCGTTGCAAACCTGCAATAGTGATGATACAGTGGAGTAGACGAGTTTATCAGGTAATGCCCAGTCTTAGGAATAAAGTCAGGACTGAAGGACAAGGTAGATGAAAAAAGAGGCAACCTCTCCAGGACAAGGACGGATCAAAGTTGATACGAGGAACATCGCTCAAAACTCCAAGGAGTGTTGTGAACAGGCTTTTGGCGTTCTCTGCTATATAAGAAGGAGAAGAATGCTTGATCATGTCACCGTATGCAATGTTATATTGCACCCGAGATACCGTCTGAAAGCATAGTGAGTTGTTAGCAAGAAAGGACGGAGTCGAAAGACGGACCATGTATACCCGTTGCAAGCCTTGCACCTCTTCAACTCTGATTTCATCCCCGCTTGCATTTACATTCTCATTGATAGTCGCATTATTGCACAAAACTTGGACTCTGGGAACCAGTGGATGTCCAGAGCCTATAAAACGATTTGAATCACATGCGGCAAGGTCGGAAAGTATTTGGTGCCGTATGTTCAGTTCGAGGCTAGAAAATATAATACGATAGGCATGAATTCTTGTATACACCTTCCAAGCTCACCAGTCCATGCACTTCAAAGGGCAGAAATAAATATTAGTCACTGTGATTGCCCTAACAGGTTGATGATGTAAAACCCATTTTTAGCAGCCAAGTCTTTCCATAGAACAGTCACATCGCTCTAATACATGCCACCCAAGAAAAAGCAGCAACACCTTAAGGTTACCGATGTCGAGGAAACAAAGTAAGCTTCCCTTGAATTGATCGAAGGATTCACTGACTAATTAATTAGATCAGCCCCTGGTCAGTAGAGCTGTGTTTTTGGAATTTCATTACTAAATCTCATGGGTTATGTGAAGTAGAGACGTTCCAACTCCAGAGGCGTCGTATTTACGAGGGAGCTCAAGATTCGATGAAGAGTCTCGTTGCAACCTGTACTCACCAACTGCATGTTCTTGCATGAGCTTTCCTGTTGAGGTTCTCTTATCTCTATTTTCAATCGTTCAGGGAACAGGCACGAGCACAGGTCCTTGAATTCAAACTGCAAGAAGCAGAACCGGGCAGAGATAGCAAAGATTTCGAATTCTGGAATGCCAGTGATGAAGATGCATACAAGCAATGGCACAAAAAGTATGGTGCTTCAGCTAGAGATTTGGGCTACTCACGGAGCATCGTGGTGGACGCTGCGAGCAAAATGCGTGAGTTATTGGTCCTTTCTGTTGGCTGGATGCTGATCCAGAAATACATACAGTCAACATGTCGTCAAAGGAACGACAGGGGATTCTGCATGAGACCTTGAAAGCTGCTAGGTTACAAGTTGAACAAAGTAAAGAGAAGGAAAAGGTGTGCATGCCTGTTGTTCGTCACTAGGCAAAGCATTCATGAAAACTGTACAGTTGGCGACAGATGCTTCGACCCTGATTCGCCATTACAAAAACTTACTCATCGGACCGGTTCAAACAAGCAGGAAAAAGTAGATATAAAACCAACATATTATGGAATATGTTGTATAGCATATACTAACAAGAACGATTTACTGAGTCCTGTCAATCATGATAGCTTGGCAATTACCAGTAGGACTCACCAAATCTGAAATATTTTTTTCATACAGATTATGTAGATTTGAAAGCTTACTCAAACAAAACTTAAGGTTACTTAGAGTAGATTAAAAGAAGAGGCCTACAGGTTGACTATCAGGTTCATGTAGATCATCTCTTTTGTCAGCAATATTGGGTTTGAGGTGCAGGTATTCGGAAAGGAAGACCCTCAATAGCAGAGACCACCGACGCATTGTTGGTAGGTCAAGAGCACTGGCGTCATCCTACGGAAACTCCATCTTCAGCATAGGAACAAAGAGCTTGAAAGAGTCAAGGTCACCTTGAGTGTATGCCAAACACGAGGGAAAGGTTCAGAAATAATATGCAATACACTGACGCCTTCCTTCAAAAAGGGGACATGGTCATCACCAATGTGCCCCAAAGCTCCCACCATGTTACGCCGCACGAACCAACTCCGCCAGCTACCGGACGCCATTAATTTGTCTTCCCCATATTCGAAAGCGCCGCTGTCTCCCAACCTTTCTTCGATGGCGACAAGGGCATCAAACATCCACGCAGTATCCGCATAATATGACTTGATAAGTGGATCGGGGGCACCAAGCAAATCAAGGAGAATTAGATGCTCTATTGAAGAAATTTCCGTTTCTTGAGAACCGAGGAGTCGTCGTCTCGTAAGGGTAGATCGGTAGGTATTGGCCCATTTATGGGCCAGGTGTCTAGAAATCGTGAGGCTTGTATGTATTTCTCTTAGACACATTGGATCACAGACCTGGCACCATAGATTGAATCCGTATCTGTCCAGTCATGAAATGCCTCCTCCCCATCAAAAAACACCAACTGCAGAGTTATGTCGGCAATACTTTCGTCATCGTCGTCCAAGAGACCCTCCTCCCACCGTTTATGACGGTCGTCGAGGAGTGGGTTTAGAGTCTCGGCAATATCCAACATCATGGCACATGGGGCCGCAGAATCTGTGGCACCGAGAAACTTAGATAGACAATCGTGAGTTGGACACAGTACGGTAGTATTCACATACCTGGTTTTCAGGATAATTGGGATAATATTTACTGTCATAGTGAGCCGACAAAATCAATCGACGAGGAGCAGAGGGGTCTTTTGTGGCAATAATATTGGTAAATTTCTTCTTTCCAACAGGGGTATCATCCGTGAATTCGTCCTCTTCAATCTCCCAATCAAGTTTCTTGAGTGTTGATACTATGTAATTTCGAGCAAGGGATATGTTCTCTGTATTGGCTGAAGCCCATACTACCTTACTCGCGAATCAAAGCAAGAAAAAAGAGTGCTCACGAGCTCTGGGTATCAAGATTTTGGAGATATGCGAAGCAGAGTTAGCTGGATCTAGCTTGCTCACTGGGTCGGGAACTCCTGACACGAGCGCTGTCAGCTCATCAGATGATAATTGTGGAAGTTCACGTTTGCCAAATAGAGATGCCTGGAGTGAAATCAAGCAACTACCCAAGCACCATAGCACCCAGAAAGCTGGTATTCGAAACCAATGGGGAGGCCACGGTGACATTGTTCAGAGCGTGTTTTGACCGGCCCGGAGCACCCTTAGTGGGTCGGCTATCCCCTGCCCTTCCTCACGACAATGGCCATTCATGGACTTTGGGTATGGATATAGAAGATTTTATGTATCAGATTCATTGACCAAGTCGTCAGATAATCAACAAAGCAGGCGGTCTCGTGTATCAGCGTAACTTCACAGGTCCTGCTTCTTGATTTTCCATATTGGCTTAACTTACGATAAATTAGGTGGATTGGCACAGTTGACCTCAAACGAATATCTAGTTCTGGCGGGTACATTGCACGGGATTCATGCTATCACAAGTCGACTGTCGCCTACTGGCTCTAGCTCTGGTGTGGAGATCGTTGAGGGAGAGACCTTCAAACTCACAATCCATCTGACGCTGACGGGTATGCCTTTTTGAGACCATTTCGGTGGTCGGCTGCAGCCTTTTCCTAGGAACTAAATTCGTGCTCTTGACTTCTATTGCGGAGACAACTGCAGAAGTGATTCTTCAAAAGGCCTATGAAATATATGCTGACGCTGTGATGAAAAATCCCTTTCACACACCGGAGATGCCGATACGCAGTGAAGGATTCGATACGAAAATAGCTGCATTAATCGGCTCTGGATAGAACTTGACTCGACTCGTATACCTGCCTGGCTATCGAAATGATCTCGATATGTATCTACGATCTATGAAATTCGATGACCCACTGTCTGGCGTGTCAGGTGACTGGACATAGACTATATAGTCTTCAGCAATCCTTGTCAGCTCTTCTATGCTTCTCCTACCACAATGGCTCTTCAACAACAATCTCGCCAACAACAGATTTCTCATACCCAGAGCTTGGCTGTCGTTCAGACCTTACTCAAGGCGGGGCTTGGTTGCATTACCTTTCTGAGGTAATCTCGCATTTAGATTTTGTACCAGCTTTGCTTATACTAGCCCTTTAGAAATTTATTACCCGATGACAATTTCTCTGAAAGTTGAGGCATTCTTGAGGAAGGCTCTCTGATACTGACCCTATGTTTGTTTTGAGGTCACTTCACTACTTCTGATGATTCTACTCCTTCCGGTTCACAGGCCAGTGGCCTGTCTACTGATGTGTCTAAACAGAGGATTAGTGGTTTTAAGATCATGGTATTTCAGTAGTCCAGTCAGCAGGCCACCCCTCATTAGTTTTAGACAATGGCCCGAGGATACTCAGATGAGGCTGACAGACTGCTGAATTACCTTGTGAGTGCCTGTATGCGAGTGCTTTGAACCCAGACCAGTCTAGACCTTCCTAGGAATATGGCATTTTTGATGCACTTGAAAAACAATATCTTCGCAGTTTCATCTTTGCAATATACCTGGTCAGGATTTTCTAAATTTCGCTCAAGTGAACGTTGACTAACAATCACGATAGGACAGCAAAGATCCCACCAAGTAGCGTCCATATATGCATAGCCTCTGCACTTGATCAACCTTTTTTATGTAGTATTGTGGAAGCCTATACCTTCAATTTTCGAGTGAGCACTCTTGTCCTTCCCCTGTATGACGAACTTATTTAGATTCTCAGTATCACAGACTTCCTGGAACTGATTCTACTGTCCCCATCATGACGCTTGGCGAAGATATGCCAAGGCCATCATCAGGTATACATGATGATCCTGTCACGGAAGCGACCAAGAAGGGCCTCAATCCGACTTTACGCGATGTCAAAAAAAGTGTCAAGGTTTCTAAGCTCTGCTTTCTGCGTGATCTCAAAACTTACAGTTTCAGAATCTTCTCAAAACGCTGATTCATGCAATGAGTCAGATGGACGTTCTGCCCAGTATATTCTGAGTCGACCTTTTTACCACTGACTGAAATAGATATTACCTAGAACGTCGCTATGCAGCCTTCAAACTATTTTATACAAATTATACTCCTCCAGACTACGAACCTCCATGTTTCCAAGCAGGTGATGCAGACAAAGACCGATGGTATATGATGACGCATAACATGGATGAAATACCCGATAAATGGAGCATCGGAAATATCAATACAGGTTATCACTCGTGTGTTAAATGTACATCTCCTCGTTCTCTTATTGAACTACCGCATTTAGTGTTAACTTGAACATCACATCGATTGCTACGTACTTACCGTCTATAGAGAACCAAGAAGGGACTTTTGCCGGAACGACAGAGTCTCAGTCTACATTGAAAAGCTTGACGCCAATGCAAGAAGCGGCACTCCGACGGCAACAAAACGAAGAGCAAGAGCAAGATGCAGAAGCAAGAAACCTGGTCTGGAATCCTGAAGTAGACGCTGTCAATATAGATGCGGATGCTGAAGGAGAAGACGATCCTGACTATGTCAGACAAGAAGACGGCTCCTTACTTCGGGTCTCTGACTCTCATGTCCTAGTACCACTCGGCATCCGAAACGAGGCAGGCGTGGTTGAAGCTATTCCAGCTTCAGAGAAAGAAGAAGCAGTCTATGGTGGTGAGCTCGAAGTGACTCCAATGCATCTTAGTGACTTGGTCCGTGACTTTTCCGAGGAGAAAAATCGAAATTAAATCTTCCAACTTGGACAGAACGAACAAACACCTAAGGCAGCGACTGAGTATGAAGAAACCCAGACATTTGGTTTCGACGCGCGCGAATCTGCACTACCTTCAAGTGATCCAGACCCCTCCTCAATAGTATTTAGCGTCGGTCAATCCGTCGTATTGTCAATCTTGTAATTACTGACCACCATCTAGACGCCCTCCGTTCACCTGTTGAATGAAGATGAAACTTCGCTCCTTGCCAGAATGTCGTTGAATGATGCAGAAGATAGAGAAATTCTTGTGACAGGTGCGAAGGCTTTGATCATGACTTGAACTTTTGACTCAAGTCTACTGCAGGACCAAGTCCAATAGACCGCACGAGATTGCAAACAAGATTACGACGGATTGGGAATAAGAACGAAACCGTTGAGTATGCAGAAGAAGACAAAGGACTAGCCTGTGAATGCGGCGTTTCGGTATAAATTTTCGCCTTGGATGATTTTACACCCACACACCTATGTATAGATGGATGATGAAAGTTGTTTTTGCGAAGGTGGTTGCGCGAGATGGCTTCATACCTGGTACGCATTCTTTTTTGTTGTCGTCTAGGATACACTGAAGTGCTATCGACCGGCAGGTGCATTGGGTAAGGATCGAACTCAAGTGCTCAGGACAGATTGCTTGACTATATCCAGATACCATTCAACTAGCGACAAGCGCCTGCCCGCTAAGTTTATATGCATTGATTGTCGCCTTCGAGCTGATATCTCGTGGGAGCTGATAAAGTCTGGGGTCTATCCTCAGCTAATGACGAAATATCGAGAACTAGCACTTTTCCGGCATGTGGTGAATATTCTGATGCGCAATCACTGACGTGAATATCGAACAGACGCTCGATTAAGATTGCAGAACAAATGAATAGTTTTGTTCCAATGAATTTTGCAAAACAGCTTGGCATGTCTAGTCCTGTTCTCTGGTGCATATGCGTCTCGTCTCATTTTCACAATTTTCTAGGGGCTGAATTTTCACAGTCCCGTCAACTTTTGAAGAGACTCGAGGAGGAAGGTCAGTACAATGAATGACAAGGACATAAAATTGAGAGGTCACAGGATTTGTGCATGAACACGTTGAAGAAGTTGATGAACTTGGCTTAGTGAGGTCCCGCCCCAAGAAAAAACCTGCTGCAAAGCAAATGAAGCAACGACGCACCAACATTCAGAAAAAGCAATATCGGTTCAAAAGAGCTATCATCAATACCCCTAGTTATCTCAAATATTTCGATCCTTCCATCGAGGCAGAAAACTGGCTTTTGGGTATTGGTGAGATGGTGAGTTACATTGAGCAAATTTGGATAGGCGAAGCTAAATCACCCTCAGGTTGCGAAATATCGCAACTGTGCTCCAACGACCAATGTCACAAACATATCAGTAGGACAGACTCATCTCGCTCCTTCCTGTGCTATTCCAACCCAAGAGGAGAACATGCAGGCTCAGACCGATGTCACACGTCCCCACAAACGTTCAGCTACTTCTGATAAGGAAACCTGCGATTACAAAAAACCGAAGATCTCAGTCACAAGTGGAGTGGATTTGGCAGAATAATATACAGGACTCGTCTTCATCTGCGTTACTTCTGACACACAACATTCCATTGACGAGCATTCTTTCTAACATTATCTTCTAAAGCACGTGTGATATCATCAAACTTTCCGACCTACCCTAATGGGGGACATACATACATTTCCTCGTGAAGATGAAGTAGCTTCATCCCCTCGCTGATTTCCAACTGTCACCAGGATTTGTACCATGACTAGTGATAAACATCAGAGAGGCACTCGCAGGAGATGGATTAAATGGTGCAATGGCATAGTTAATACCTCCGTATCTCCCATCTACTTTATCAGTTTGTGGGTTCGTTAGTGGGGTGTACATTCTGGTTATATCAATTTGATTCTCAACTTCTAGATCCCTGACTGACTTCAGTTTGTCTTGTCGAGCCTGCTTCTGGATGTTTCCCAAGGGCCCAGGTGTACCATGCATGTATCGTGCATGTGATTGTGACCTCATTGAATCTTCTGAGATTGCTGCACGTTCCATTCTCATCCTAAACTTCATGCCCTATAAATTATCTGCAGTATTGGCCACACATTCTTCAGATGTTAGCATCCTGCTTCTCCTTCCAATCACCTTCTAATATTCCGTAGGTTCGGGCACTGAGCACACCCACGGATGATCTCATCCTTTCAGCCTCTCGCGACACCACTGCGATCTCGTGGCGGAGATCTGAGAATGGTAAATTTCTTCCAGCTGCTGTCTTTCGGCCAGGCTCGCGATACGTGAATGCGATCACATATCTGCCACCAACAGCAGACACACCAAAAGGTTATGTTCATTCTTTATCATCTCAGCTACCAATATCTCATATACACAGGTTATGTTGTAACTGGTGGCCAAGAGACGGTAATCAACGTTTTCCCCCTCGACTCATCAAGAAAAGAGCCATCATATAGTCTACTCGGGCACGCAGAGAATGTTTGTACTTTGGATGCAACACCGGGAGGGTCGATCATCTCTGGTTCTTGGGACAAGCGAGTGTTTATTGAACTGACGGTGTGTTCTCATTTGTGCTGACTTACATTCAGGACGGCGAAGATTTGGATCAATTTCCAGTTGGCATATGACCTCAAGGGTCATCAACAGTCCGTATGGGCTGTAAAAGCAATCGACGAAGAACAATTCTTGACTGGTAGGTTACCCAGTATATTTTTATAAACCCTTCAAAATGGTTTGATGGTGTTCATTCAGCTTCTGCGGACAAGACAATCAGGTTATGGCAGAAGAACAAGACGATCCAAGTATTCAAAGGGCACCGAGATGCTGTACGTGGCCTGACACTAGTCCCTGACCTTGGATTTGCGTCATGTTCCAATGATAGGTACGGCCAGAATTATACCAAGAATCATTCATTCATTCATTCACATAGTGAGATTCGTGTCTGGACAATGGATGGAGACGTAATCTACACGCTATCGGGGCATAGTTCTTTCGTGTACAGCCTCGCTGTATTACCTGATCTTGATATTGTATCAGCTGGTGAGGACCGCTCAGTTCGCATCTGGCAGGGTATGTGAATTTTTTCGTTGGGAAAAACAATAGTTAGTGATAAACAGTTTAGGTGATCAATGTACCCAGGTTCTCATCCATCCTGCGATTTCCGTATGGGCTGTATCAGTCTTGCCGAATGGCGATATAGTGAGCGGATGTAGTGATGGAGTCATCCGAATCTTCAGTGCCTCTAAGGAGCGATGGGCATCAGAAGAAGATCTGAGGGAATATGAGAATCAAGTCGCGTCTCAGGCCTTGCCATCGCAACAGGTCGGTGATGTCAAGAAGAACGACCTACCTGGACCTGAAGTGCTTTCAACCCCTGGTATGATGACTTGTGACGTTGCTCATGTCTGCTCATTTCACCTTCAGGAAGAAAACCAGGAGAAGTAAAGATGATCAAGAGAGACGATGTTGTTGAAGCCCATCAGGTAGACTTACTCTTCCAAGGAGATCGCAATCTAATGAAGTCTTAGTGGGATAGTTCAAGTTACCGGTGGCAGAAAGTAGGGGACGTCGTCGATGCTGTTGGGTCAGGAAGGAAGCAATTATATGAAGGCAAAGAGTATGATTATGTCTTCGACGTCGACATCCAAGACGGCGTACCACCTCTTAAACTCCCATATAACGTCACAGGTGCGGTACATCATCGTAATCGATATGCTGAATCTTATATCAGATTAGAGAATCCCTATGCAGCAGCACAAAGGTTCCTCCAGGCTAACGAAATCTCCATGAACTATATCGATCAAGTAGCACAATTCATTGAGAAAAACACTTCCGGCTTGAATATAGACAGTGGAAGCAACGAATATGCTGATCCGTTCACTGGTGAACCATCTACGAGCCAAAAATTCTGTATTCTGACTTAAAGCTAGGTGCTTCGAGGTACCGTAGTACAAGTTCGAGCGAAACAAGAGCCAATGAAGAGTACGCAGATCCTTTCACTGGTGCTTCAAGATATCGGAGTATCACCTCAACTGACGATCCCTTCACTGGAACACCGAGGTTCAATCCATCAGGAACCTCAAAAACAACCCCGGCCATCCCTCCTACTTCAAGTACCTTACCCGTGGTGAGTGACAAATGTCATCAATGCCCGACCACAGGGAATATTAAGTTGTCCAGGCCAAAGGGTTAGATTTTAAGCAAGCAAATGTGGTAGCCATGCAAGGGAAGCTTTCCCAGTTCAATAATACTCTGATAAATGAAAAGGTGAGGGAGATTTTCGGAGCTCAATACAAGTTGGCAATTCACTATATGATAGACCAAATCCGTGCCTGCTTTCTCCCTCGAAAAAGGTTCTGCCATCAGTGAGATATTTGATTATTTAATTCAAGTGACTGCGGTTCCACCCCAGCAGCCTGTCAAGCCCCTCACCTTCGGTCATATTGATGTTGTCTTTCATCTCCTGGACAGTTGGCCGACTTCTCATATCTTCCCAGGTGCTTGGACTCTTCGTTTCATATGTTTTTTGTTCTCATAAATTCATTGCAGTGATTGATCTCTGTAGATTACTTGCTGCATTTTCCCCCGATGCATTTAGCGGAGTGGGTGAAGTGGAGCAATTCATCAAAGCCTTATTGAAGGCTGCAGAGTGGCTGGTGCCTTGGTCATTACCGCTATCTAAATCGCGGGAGACAAATATATTATTAGTACTGCGCACCTTGGCAAATATTACTCAAAAACGAACTCAGCTCAGCTCGACGCAGTATAGTCTAGTATGTCCGTCTACCTCATCGATAGACACACCTCCTTACAAGGATTTGAACCAGATCTTTGAGGCGCTTGGGCACGTCCCGTATACATTACTGACGAAGGTGCAGCGGGTGGCTTTTTCAACCATTTTGTTCAAGCAAGTAACTACTTGAAGATGGGTCAAACGCGAAGTTAACTTTGAACATCTAGTATTTCTTGTGCCCTTCTCCATGCTCCGATTGGTGATGACCTTCAGCAGCAGTATCTCACTTTGGTACTCGGGGTATGTTCTAGCTGTGTTCAGCAAAGTCCAATGATAATTTTTTTCCAGCTCCTTGCAGCAGAGACCAATGACTCTGAGTCATCCTACAGGAGTCTTGTTGCACTTGGCAATGTGGTGTGTCCTTCATGTATCACAATGTAATATGTCTTAAATGCTGTGATTAAGGCTTTCGCTGCCAGGAACAGCAGAAGTTCTCTGGCGAGTACCCAAATTGGGGAGGCTAACCATTGCCTTCGTGCTCTTCCAATTACATTCCCTGAAGAACGTATTAAAAATCTCAGTAAGGATGTTGCTGCTTTACTTTGAACAGATGGGAGATAATAGAACCTGACAATTCGTATCCAATACCTTACATAAGAGTTGTTTGTGGTTTGATATAACGCAATCATTCTGTTATGTCAATCTTAGCCAGAGTATTCCTCGTCCGCCATGGAGAGACAGATGCAAATAGGACTAGGTTGATCCAAGGACATCTTGATATTCCTTTGAACACTGTTGGGTTCGGCCAAGCAATATCATTAGCAAATGCATTGCAGGAAGTGGTTTTCGACCTTGCACTGTCGAGTGACTTGAAGAGAGCAGCGGATGTGAGTCCATGTCAAGTGGGGTTAGGAAAGCATGGGAAAACTACTTATGAGTCCTTTCGATTATGGTGTCTAGACGGCAGCAGTGATTCTAGAACACCAGCCTGGTGTAACGTTATACCAGACTAAAGAACTGCGAGAACGTGTATGGAACTTAGTTTGATCATCATGTAATCGGCTGAACTCTAGCCAGTTTATGGGGGAATTTCAGGGGAAAGTTTATGGCTCAGCCAAGACAGCAAGCTCGAATGCAGAGACGAATCATGCTCTGAGTGCACGAGCTATGGCCTGGTGGAGGGATGCAATTGCGGCTTGCACAGCCTCTCTATCGATGGGACGGGAACCCTACAATATTCTGGTCGTTTCACACGGAGGATTCATCAGTACGCTGGTGAAAAGCCTCATCCGCAGCAGCAAGGTAACTTCCGACGCAGTTAAGATCTTGCCGAGTCTTCCCAATGTGTCCGTGTCAATAATAGAATGGGATGGGGAGATATGGCGGCTGATGAAATACGGTGATACATCGCACTTGAAAACAGGACCTTTGGACCACAGTGCAGACGAGATATAAATCTGATTTTGAAGTAACCGTTCAATTTGGCGTGTCATGCTGAGATTTCTTGTCAGAAATCAATTACATAATTAGTACCGAGGGAAAAATATGTTATATCCCTGTCATTGAGTGACTCAGAAGGAACAATGAACTTGGTGACAGGATCCTTGGTAGAACCCCTGATAGTAATGCTTTATCACAAAATGCCAGGAATTGCCCTGTAATAAATGTTTTCTCTTTGGAACTTTTTTTTTGAAAATAATGAGACAGCCCTAACCAATGTTAAAAGTAATTGAGTAGCTAGTTTTCGGGCTCAGTCATTGTGATCAGCAAAACCGTTGACCTGACAGCCATGTTTCAATCAATTCGTATTCGGCCGGAATAGCGTTGCAGATATTAATGTAACTGTTGCACTGCCTCAGAATTCCAGTCTTTCTTTACCCTGCCATCTTACAATGGCTACCTCAAACCCCTCATCAGAAAGAACACCGCTCCTGAATGGCGCAGTCACCGAGAGCAACGAGAGACCTGTTTCTCCCCCCACAGTGGGAGATGGACCATCCTGGTCGGACTCTTTCGGGTTCCTTTTCTTTGGATCATATCTGAACATTTTACTCGTTTTTGTGCCTTTGAGCTACATTTCTCACATTTTGTACTGGGATGCTGCCCTTCGATTCAGCTTTAGCTTCCTCGCTATCATCCCTCTTGCCCAGGTTTGGATCACTCGTCCCGTTGTGCTATCGCGCTTCTTACATACATGTTCGTGATATAGCTTCTTGGCGAGTGCACGGAACAGATGTCGATTCCGTTGGGCCAGACTCTCGCCGGTCTACTCAATGCTTCTTTTGGTAATGCTGTCGAGATAATCGTTGGCATTGCTGCTCTGCTTCAGGGTGAATTCTTCGGCATTGAGTTACTCAATTTCATATCCTCATTTGATATACCACAGATGAAATTCGCATTGTTCAAACCTCTGTATGTCTTAATTGAAAGATGAACAACATATTTATAGCTCTTGACCCAGATGCTCGGATCCGTTCTGTCCAATATCTTGCTCGTCCTCGGATGCTCCTTTGTTGCAGGTACTCCCCATCTCTTGTACCTTTCTGGTTACCGCTTAGTATCTATAGGTGGTCTTGTGAGGAGAGAGAGCAACTTTGCAGTCACTGCAGCGCAAGCGTAAGTTACTTTTGATTGTTGATCTGCTTGTGCTCACTTATTCCTTTTCAGGTCGAGCTCGGCAAGTAAGCAATCTTTCCCACCAAAAGACAACTAACTTTGCTTCTAGCTCATGACGCTTGCATGTATCAGTACGTCTTCCTTTTTGATCCGGACAAACAGTTACACTGATTGCTGTTTTAGCTCTTGTTATCCCAGCTGCCTACCAACTTTCCCTTGGTGGTGATGATAACAAACGTGAGAATCCACTTCTGCCAGCGTCGGCATCTTTCTCACAGAAAAAACGCGTAGATGAGCTAGGATTAGCATTCATATCTCGCGGGACCTCGATATTTCTTTTGGTTGTATATGTCATCTATCTCATCTTCCAGGTAGTTTCTGACAAGAATATCACATGTTCTCAGAAGTCTCATGTATCAACCTAGCTCAGGACACATGCTTTTCTCTATGATCCAACCATTATTCATCCCGATGATTACGAAAGAGCACCCGAAGCCCCGGTTCCCCAAGAAGCTCTCGAACGGCAGGCTATGAGGGAAGCTGCTCTTAATGAGCCCAAGGAAGAGCCCAGGATGACTCTCCCTTCTGCGACTGTCGGGTTCGTACGATTTTCCTGACTTCTTCTCCCACTCAATCTACCCAGACTTATCTTCGTAACGGTTATAACCGCCTTCTGCGCTGAATATCGTGAGTCGGTCCAATTTTTTTTTGCTTTGTCTATCTTTTCTGACCCTACACAGTTGTCGCATCCATCGAAGAAACAGCCGTGCGCTACCATATTCCAAAGAACTTCATTGGTTTGATCCTTCTTCCTATTGTCGTGCGTAATTCTGGATTATCCTCAGAATCAGGCTCATGCGAGTCTAGGGTAATGCAGCTGAGCATGTTACTGCGGTTTGGATGGCTATGAAGAACAAGATGGAGATTACCATCAGCGTCTGCGTCGGCAGTTCCATCGTGAGCTTTGGTCTGTATCTTTCTAAGTCGTTTTCTGAATTTCACCTCAGCAAATTGCGGCTTTCGTCGTCCCATTGCTTGTCATTGTTGGCTGGATGTGAGCTTTATCATGTTTCTCTTGGATATTATCATATTTATCTTCCTATAGTACTGGTCACGACCTCACACTATATTTTGCCAATTTTGAGGTATAGTATCCGTACGACTGTTCCCAGATGTGTTCTTACTTTGTACAGACTGTTGTTTTCTTCGTTGCTGTAGTTCTTGTCAATACCTTGATCCAGTCAGTTTTATTGCCATGCCATTACTTTGGATCACTAAATCAGTCTTATAGGGATGGGAAATCAAACTATATGGAAGGGGTCTTGTAAGCATCTAATATAAGCATAAATGCTTGATCCGATTAACCGGACACTTTCTCTCAGATTATTGACACTGTACTTGGTCATCGCGATCGCCTGTACGTCTTTTCTACTTGCATAACACCTTCTCTCACTTTTCACAACAGTCTGGGTCACTTAACAGAATACAAATCCGATTTTATAGCAGGTATCCAATAACTTTGGTCATACCTAACTTAATCTGATTACTATACGCTTGTGTTGATAAAATCATCTCTCGCATTTTCATCTGTCCCTTTGTCCAAATACTCAGTCCCGTTAAATTTTGAGGGAGACGACCTTTCGGACCCTTTATCTTCATGGATAGTCTATTAGTCTGCAACCTTGCAGGATGCTTGCCAAAATCCGAGGTATCCTCCTGTTCTCCATCGTTGATCGTGTTCCTTCACGTGATCGAGGAATCTATTTCTTTTGTCTTCGTTTTCGTCTTCGTCCCTGTGATACACCATGGTCAATGAGTCACCTTTGTTATTTCAAAGGAATCCAGGAGAATCTGCTGCCTTCTATCTTCATAAAAGCATCAAGAATGATTTTCAACGAGAAATTCTGACGGATCAAATCATCGTACGAAATCAACATTATCTCAATATTACTTCCGTATGCTGACTTTCGGACAAGAAAAATGGTGGAGAGGTACAGGATACGGATCGTGGTGCCGAAACTGTTTTGGTCGATCCAAAACACCTGACATGTGGTATTAACATTCTACAACTTACCTACTCAACCAGTAGAGACGAGAATATGCAGAAAGTCGTAGTTGAACCTTTGAATTTCGTCCAGAAATGTTTGAGCCGCAAGAGATTCGTGCATGACCTCCCTTTGCGTGAGGCTATGGGCGGTTATATCGCAGGGTATGCTGTTGAGATTTTCAAGTAGTTTCTGGCTTTGACTTTGCAATAGAGAAAAAGAAAGAATTCCATACACGCAAGAAGATGATGATAACCTCTGTTGGTACATATCTAGGAGAATACCAAACCCTGAAGATGGAGGTCGATTTTCGTATGGTATTTGGAAGGAGCTCCTAGCTGCAGTGCGTTCTTCATCTCTTGTAGCATACATCTATTTCAATGACTGGTTGATTCAGGCAGAGCTTGACAAAAGCTTGGAGTGGGCCAAGAGACATAGTGTTCAGTCTTGGCGTGAGCGTTATAGGAAGAGAGTAGCACGCTTCGACCCCATCATAGCCAGATATACCATGGAAAATCCACCTGAACCTACAGCACTGTACGGTCGCAGTCGCAGATACAACAAAAACAATCTAGGCAAAGGTCTCATAGTTATGGAGTCCGAGGAAGGGTCAGATGAGGAGTTGGAGGCCGCTGTTCAGCTTCCTAGCCAAACCTCAGAGAAGTCAACTAAGACACTCCAAAGACATCGTGCAGAAAGCTATGACGAATCATCTTCTGGCACTGTGGCTAAGCGCAAGAAAATTGATGCTGGCATCTCAGATCAGGATCACCGAGGTTCATCTGCTTTTTCGCCAGTACTTCAGCCTTTTGAGCCGGAGCTACCACAATCTCAGCAATCGATCCGTAATCCTATAGCAGTGTATCAGAAAGATTCGACATCAGCCATACCTTCTCCGACATTGGTTCAGCGCACTAGCCAGGCTGTTCAATCTTCACACTCCACAAGACATGTTACTGGTGCTGCTGCTGATTCATCTCTTCGCCTCTCAACGTCATTCCGCAATGTCGCCCACTCGAGCCCTGCCTTGAACAACAGAGGGTCGCCCAGCACAAGTGGAATCATACGGAGCCACTATACAAGTGTTACTGAGCCTTCCTCCCGATCAATGCTTGTCCCCACCCAGCTTTCTCATTCTCGAGGGAGCACTGCCAACGTACCTGCGGAATCTTCTATCACCCGCGAGAGTTCGCACAAGCCTTCGTCACCTAAGTCTCAACCTTTAGCTAGCCGGAAGCTGCTTTTTAGTCAGCCATCTAGTCATCTTTCCTCCGATGATGAGGAAGATGAACAAGGGACTCAATGGGCACCATATAAAAATACAAGGTTACGTTCAAGATCCATCGAACCTGTATCTCGGCCAGTCTTGCGAGGGAAGAGGGGAGGAAGGATTGCAAGAAGAAACGGAATAGCGAGAAATGAGATGTTGTTGGAACCTGTCCACGAAAGTGAAGTTGAACAGAAGCAGGGGAGTCAAAGTCTTGCCAATATGACTGTGACAGAAACAATGCAGGAGGAGCAGAAGGTTGCTGACCTGCTGATGCCGAACCCGGATGCATCTGCGTCAGGAACACGTCTTCATAGTTCAATAGGGCAGACCAGGAAGAGTGATGGCAATAGCAGTCAAAGTGACGATGTTAAGCGCACATACCGCCTAGAGAAGAGGGAGGAGGAAATCCCCCCAAGCAGGAAAGTGCAGAACATTGGCAATGAGGAGACGGCGCTCCCCGCTGCTGCGGAATCTCTGGAATTCGAATCTGAAGACAAGGAAGATGATGATGTCTCTGAGTCAGAAGAAGTGAGATCACTTGAGGAAGACAGTGAACTACTCATGTCATCTGACGACCAGGCGACCGAGCAGCAATTTTTGCCGAAATCTGGATTGCGATATCCTCCCAGGCCATCCTTTTATAATCACAATGGGAAACTGCATCAAGAAAGGATGCCGAGACCGAGGGACCTTTTGGATTCATTTGACTCGCCTGCATATAGAAGATCCCAGAAGCAACAACCTCAAACTAATGATTTTCAGTTGGGGAGTCCGACTTCCCTTCGATCTCAGAACCAGGGATATCCAGGGCAGTTGTTAACTGTCCAGAGATCCTCGCAAGTTGCTGACGTAGGCCCCCGAGCTCCAGGTATGTTGGTCAAAATTACACTAATAAAATAGACAATGAAGAACACATCAGATAATAACAGGAGTGGAGGCCTATCACCGACACTCACATTCATGAAAACACGCTCTTTGACGTCCCATGTAAATACCCCTCCGCCGACTCAGGGATCATTGAGTTTCCAAAGACACTCATCTATTCAGCATTCAATCTCAGTCTCTCGACAAAGCCAGGGGGTGTTAGAGTCTTCTACCCGTCGCCGCGCTTCCGAAGAATCAACAAGTTCAGAATAACAGACTTGACACACTTACTGGGACGAAGGCAGCATCCTGGTTGAACGAGTCAACATAACTTTATAACTTCCTGGCCGGATCTGCTCTTTGCACCTTAGTTTCTACACATCTAATAGTTAAGCTATCCTGGATATGCAATACAATTTATCATTTTTAGCATATATTAATAAATCAAAATAGTCACGAGCTATAGGAAGAGTACAGATGGGTCCATAAGTATTATTATTATAAGAATAAAAATGGGTGGATTCGATGGAAAGCGCACAATGTAAGCTGGGGGCATGGTGATGCACAGATATGGGTACAAACTAATTAAGGCTATCAGCTTGGAGGGTCTCGAATTTACCTCGTGCCAAACGAATGTTCAGCCTGACAGCTGCTGTTTCTACGATATAGACATCAAGGCTCATCTTCATGAGAGTACGATGATACGGACGCACCGATTGTAGGATCATGAAGAATCACCAACACATAGGTGTTTTTAGTCAACTCGTCGAGCACAGCGCTGAAGCCATGCAAGTCGAGTTCGAGAGCGTGAAACTCCTCACGGACACGAGAACATGTACACTTGAATGATTTGATGAGTTCAGAGGTACGTTCGTAGCGCGTAGGTTCGAGTCTATGATCGGAACCATCTTTGGCGTAGGTTGGTACTGCCGAAGAGGCGACATCAGTGCCAGAGGATGAGGTGGCAATGACAAGGAAAGTTGTGCGCTCGAAGAGGATGACTTCAGTTGCACCGCAGGCCTGAGCGAAAATGGCAAGGTGCTTGGAGAGGATACTGGCGTTTGGAATGAGAGTGTGAACTATATTTGACCACGCCTGCAAGACGGGAACCGTTAGCAAGGGTAATGAGAGACAAGAATATTGAGGAGATGGACTTTGTAGAGGGTCTGATCAAAAATGGTTGTACCAAAAAGCGAAATGGGAAGGTCACCACTCGCTTCTTGGAGCTCCTGTCGTTTCTTGTCGAGGATTTGCCGAGGTTCGCGGACAAGATCCATTTTATGGAGTAGGATAAAAATGGCGGCTTCAGGACTATAGTACCGTAGACCGTCCAGACAATCACGGTAGTATTCCATGTCTTTTGTCGTCTCATGGGACTCAACATCAAATACATAGATCATGACACCAACTGACTGAAAGATGGTGGACCGTTGAGTTGTTAGATATGAGTCCATGAAGGAGTCTTGGCCACCGCAGTCCCAGAGGTTGAGGATGAGGTCGCCGAGGAAACGGACATGATTTTGCTCGACGTCGATGGTCGCGCCCAGACGAGAGGTGAGAGATGCGGGGTTATTTGAGCTGAAGATATGAGCAGGGATGGGAAGGAGGGAGTTGATTGGTCTCACAAGATCAATGACCGCATGGAGGTCTTCCCACTGCCGGAGGCCCCCATAAGGAGAACCTAGGAGGATGATGTTGTTACTGCTGTGTGCCAAATGACAGAAAAAGCAGAAAAGGACCTTTTTCTTCATGGTTGTGGTAGTTGGAGAGAAGGCGCGGGAGTCATGACTTGCTCTATTTTAATACATGTTCATTTATGCAAATTTGCCCGCCTTCCAGCGCCTCGTCTGCGAGGCCATTTCAACCGCAGCAAGGCCCCAGTCCTCGCCATGGTTGTGGCCCCCAGCCCTCCCCAGCCCAGCCCTCTCCAATGCCTGATCATCGTCCAACGCAGTCAGAACTCCAAATATGACTGGGACTCCTGTGTCCAGTTGGACACGCATAAGCGCGTGAGACACGCTCTCGCAGATGTACTCAAAGTGCATCGTAGCGCCTTTGATGAGAACACCAACGGCGATGACGGCATCGAATGGCCCACTGGGGACGGAAACAGTGGGGGGCGCAGGGGTGCCTGTGCGAGATCCCAGGTTTGGAGAAATGTTGCCGAGGAGATCTTTTGTTGTATCACTGTGCCCATACATATGCGAGCCAGTGATCACCCTGAAGCCATCCCGGCAGTGTCAGACCACACATTAGCAATCTCCAAGCACCTACTTTGAACATGCAAATGGCAACTCGAAGCTTCCAGGAACAGACTGAATCACGATATTAGACTCCTTGACGCCGCGCTCCTTGAGTTTGGAGACCGCACCGGCGACGAGAGCATCGATTATAACTCTGTTCCACCTGGCATGGACGATAGCAACGCGAAGGTCAGAGCCATCGTGTTCAAAACCAGTCTGCGAGATTCCCTTGATGGTGCTCATTGTCGTCCACAATTACGTTCTGTCCCGTGGGAATTCATTGCCTGTAATATTCTCCCATCAAAAAAAGTCATCTTGCCTCTTCATCCTAATGGACAGAAACATGGCTGGTCAGTGTTTCATTCTTCGTAGACGCATATTTTGTCACTGATTCACCAAGTTTAACAGAGAATTATACCCTAATATACACATTTCTTGTCCAAAACTCTCTTACTAAAACTGCGCAAGCCCTCAAGAAAGAAGTCAAGGATGTTGTCGTACTTAAGGATGGTGTAAACCCAGAAGGGCCTTCCTTAAACAAGATATTGCACGATTGGAAAACAAACCAAAGGAAACAAACTTTGTGCGTGCTCTTGGCCGTTCCAGGATGCTCATACTAATTCCCCTAGGGATGGTTGTATGTATTCACTGCTCTGTGGGCTACCCCATGTCTGATATTGCCTGAAGCTTCGAACGAGTCCACCTCTGACTCTGACTCTGATTCAGACGAAGCGTCAGCGAAAACGCTGGTTCAAACCAAGACCAAAAAAGCAGACTCTAGTACGCTTGACTCTGTAAGCCTCAGCTTCGCTTCGTTATCATTTCACCAGACTCATCTGAGGACAAGAGTGACTCAGGCTCAGAGTCAGGTCGGCTGATTCACTTCCATCTAACACAAAATGATCTGATTCAAAAGTTATAGATGATGAATCTAGCGACCATGATCCTGAAGTTCCCTCAAAACTCGAAACTCCATCTGATTCAAAGATCCTTCCTTCTGCTGCTGCAAAAAATGACGACACTGATAGTGACTCTTCGAATCTTTCGTCTTCTTCATCTTCCTCGTCGTCGTCATCTTCGGGTTCAAGCTCTGACTCCGACTCGAAACCTGCTGCTCCTCCAGTTTCAACAGCTAAAACGAAGAAAAAATCCAAGATCGGGTACAAGCAAAAGGATGTCAGGAAGAAGAGCCGCGGTTCTTCTTCTTCCGGTCCTAGTGTCAACTCGTTGGAATCTGAAGATGAAAAAAGAGTTGAAATAGATGTCGAAGAGAAGAACAGCAAGAAAGCCAGAGACAGGAAAAGAGGAAAAGACATCAAGAAGAACGCGGCTGCCCGACCGGGTTTCAAAGCTATTGATTCCCCCCAAAAGACTTCGGTGTTGTCTGAGTCTAAACCTGATGCCGAAAGGAGATCAGAGTCCAAGTCTAAATACAAAGAGAAATCAAAATTAAAGTCTGGGAATGCACCAAACCCTGTTGAAGAACAGGTTACGACTACGAAGAAACGCAGAATCTCACAAGCCGGTACTGCAGTATCAACGGCCACTATCGACAATTTCGGCCAAGCTTTATCAAGTGCTAATGACAATATCGTGAATGGGAAGAAAGGAAGAAGTGGTGTTCGATTCCAACGTATTAATCCCGACTCGGTTTCAACAAGTTCAATGGTCGATTCTCGTTACGAAACAAAGGTTTGTATTTCTGCAAAGACATAGACTCTGCCCTATTTTTTATGCTGAAATGTTCACCGACTATTTGAAAATGACAGACTGGACCGATGAATGATTATGGACGACGTGCTCATCAGGATTTGATTGTCACGCGTGGAGCTGGATTTAGAAAAGAAAAGAATAAAAAGAAGAGGGGAAGTTATAAGGGTGGCGAGATTACCGTGTGTGCTTGGCTTATCATGTATGAATCTTTGACTAATGATCGGGTTAGTTGCAGAGTCACAGTTACAAGTTTACTGACTGAAGAGATCTCGGAGGAGTGGGTATATGATATTGGCATGGTGATGCTTTCACCTGATCTGTGAAACTTATTTAATTTTTTGCTTTCTCATCCCAGTGGAAGGCTGGTGTCATAGAAATTACAACTTGATGAGAGTTCTGAATGTCTTTGAGCGCTCGTGCATATGCACACGATGATAAGAAAAGCGATTGGGATGTGGGTTGCATAGCAAGGGGAGCTGTTGCTTTTGGAACTTCGGTCAAACAACCATCACGCGACTTCTGTGGATGTAAGAATGGAAACCTTTTACCTTTCGCCGAATACAAGTCTTCAGAACTCCAACGCCCCGCTCTCAATGTGGACAAGTGTGAAGTTTACACTCGAAGATTTATCTATAACATTGGATTGAATCACCTTCCGTGGAATTTCATCTCTCAAAATTAATTTCATCCGTGTGAGAAAGACATAAGATAGTGCTCACGCCAGCCTCATTTCATCCACGGATGCTATTGATCAGGATCATCACACCGAGATCTTAAGACGCGGATGCATTTCTAACACCATTGTACACACGTCAATTCTTACTGTCATGCTCTTGTAAAACGTTTTCCCCCACTTTCCGTATCTTTCTGTTTCTCGTATTGGAAGATCGAGTCGGAAATTTTGGATTTTTCTTCCTGATTGGCCCCGACAATGCATTGACCTCAGATATTTTGTACACTGCCGTCCTTTCTCCTCTGGATATCATTTTTCTCGGGTGCAGATTGCGACACAAATGGAAATACTATTCTAGGGCCGTCTTCATAATCAGCAAGGCACATTCTTTTTTTTCTTTCTAGGTTCCGAAGCAATGCCTCATGACGATAATCAAGTATATGAAGACACAATGCCATTGACAACTATCCATTACAGGTCACCACGCCGCATGGTGGCAAAATGACAACCCTGCCTTATAAGCTAGATTCTACTTGGCCACTTCTGCACACTTTGACACCTTTGGTCCTTTCTCTGTTCAAGGTCTTACCATGTCTTCTGGTGAACGTCGATCTCAAAGTTGTGAAAAGCTCCTAGCTTTCGTCGGAAAATGGGTGCCTCAGCTCAACCATTGGTACTTCTCTCAAAAACCACCGGCGAGACTCATGCCTGCACCAGGGCCAGCTATCGTTGAGTTGCCTGATGGAGCTAAGCTTGCATACGATATTCTAGGGCCTCAACATCTGGGCAAGACAACGCCGGTTGTAATGATCTGTGGCATGACGGCGCTGAAGAGTGACAACAAGAAAGTGAACGAGGCTGTGGCTGAAAGTCATCCCGGTAATTACATCCTTTGCGATTCGATGGCCTATATTCCAATATACTCATGAATTTTTTTCTCTCTTAGTATTGGTGTACGACCACCGGTGTGCCTTTCGACGATCCCAAAATTTCCTTGTTTTTGATGTTTCAGTATAGAGGAATGGGGAACTCATCATTGACTCTGGCAGGGGACGAGGAGATTACAATTGAACTCCTCGCTCGAGATTTGCTTTTCTTGCTCGAACACCTTGGATGGGAAGAAATTGCACTTTGTGGTCATTCCATGGGTGGTATGTTTCCCCAACTTGGAAACCTCGTCTTCTCCTGTCAAGTAATGTTAGCGAACACATAGGTGTAATAGCACAACAGCTACTCGTCCTTCCCTATCTTCCTTCGAATCCTGCTCCTCTGCCGTTTCGTACGACACACCTTTTCCTTATCGCTACCAGGTGCCAAGTAATTCAAGGACATGGTTTGCCGATCACGGCTGTCCCAGGGAAACCTAGATCCTTAGAGGAAAGGCGTGAGGGAGCGAAGAGAGTTATCGCCGCCACTCTAGATCCTATGTGGATCAAGGATAATGGACCTCGGTTTGATGAGATTTTGGCGAGAGTGGTGAGCGATAATTTGAGGTGCGTAGATTCCTGTATGGATCCCATGCGTTACATGATGCATCTTTCGCTTGTTGATAGCAATCGACCCGCTGAGATGGTTGGTGAGTCTTTCTTCCGAAAATCTTTCGTGAATAGATTGATTGATTGATTTGTGATAAAAGCTAAACAATCAGTGGCTGTATGTACCCTTCTCTCTCTCTCAGTCATTTGATTCGGTATCTCTAATTGAATAAAAATTCAGCTTAGGAATTTTGATTTTGCACAGCATCTCGAGCATCTATCCACCGAGATGCCAGTGCTGGTCATTCACGGAAAACTTGACCAAGTCATTCCGTTCAATTGTGCAGAGGTAGGCTTTGTTTGCTTTTCTCCTGTTTATGGACGGTAAAAATTGTTACTATTCACTTCACAGAACATTATCAGTCATATTCCTTGGGCGCAATTAATTCAGGAAGGTTCTCAGCTTGGACAGGTTCCAACACTTCAGTTTGGTCATCTATGGTATGAATACTTCGACTCTCAGGTTTGGCACGATGTGCTGCATGTGTTTATGCAATCGATGCCACAGTAGGAGCGAGAAAGAAACTTTTGACATTGATCGGCTTCTAAGGAGGTTTTGTTCAGCTTTTTTTCCCATCGCATAGATTACTTCTGTGGTTGATTGTACCGGCACATTTTATGGAAATAGAAAGCGGATATCCTGAAATCAGTGGATATGGGTCTCTCTGTCATCCTCATTGTATGATGCACAGGGGCTATGCACGGACATCATTCTGCCCCCCCCCCCAAACAACAAAAAAAAGTTCGTGTCGTGTGGGTACTTGCACTGGTGCATCAAGAACCTGCAAGATTCGTATATTTCAACGGGGAAATCGTATGGCGTGTGGTACCTATTTACAATTCTCTTGGTTGGCAACTTCATATATAGCACCGACTCCATTTGTTTGCAGCATTGGGATTCACGTGTGTAGCACAGTGAATGTGGACTATAAGTTCATCCTTACTCACTCTGGCTCCCCCACTGAGATAACGATAACCATCTTCTAAATGCACCATTCTCTTTGATTCCCGCACGTTCTCAAGACAATCTCCCTTATCATTGAGTCCACGTACACAAGTCATCAGTATATAATCAGTGAGATTAAATTAAGATGGAGACTGATGGTTCGAATGGATGTCATTGAGAGAATGGCAGCAACTTCCCAAAAAAAAAAAAGGGCATATAAATTATGATGAATGTCGAATATTCAATGAAGACGACTAGAGATGGTCGATAGGGCGTATCGCAGTTGATTTAATCCATGCTGCAGTCACGATGTTTGGATCCCCATGCCACTGTTGTTTAGGCTGATATTCATCCGCTGCCCTTTGCAGAAAGGCGTACAATGTAGAGGGTTTGGGTGTTTCATCAATGTTGTTATGAATGAGATGTTCTCGGCGACCCCGTCTCCGGGCACAGTCCTCTCTCGGTGGCATAATGATAATTTTAGGATAGATGTATCTCGACCAGATGCGAATTGCAAGTCGACGGCTGCGAATTTGGCTGTTGAGCACGATATACTTGACATCGTGTGGCATTTTAGCGAGGTCGAACTGGAATAGGAAACGGCAGTCCCAAAGAAACTCGACCACAGCCGAACCTCCTCCCTTACCTCCGTCCCATTTTTCTAACGCCGGCTTTAAGATCGAAGAAAGATCTATGTTCAATTGATTTCTTGAGCCATAATGATCATCTATTCTCCGCAGAGGAGGCTCTCGCGTAGCCATCCATCCAATTAATCCATCCCCCAAATCAGCTGTTTTGGGTCTCTTGATTCTCCCACCGGTATCTAAGAAGTTTGTTCCTTTCTGCCTTGCATCCACAACAACAGGGGTCCACAATACACCGGCTCCTGCGGTGAATGGTGTTGGTTCCAAGGACTCTGAGGATTGGAAAAGGTCTGGATTCCAGATTTGAGAGACCAACTGGTTCAAAGCATATCTGGACCGATGAGCCTGGGCTCGTAGGGATCCCCAGGGATGGTAAGAGACGTAGCGAAGTATACGTAGTACCACAGCATACCGGAGCAGTGGATCTGTGATGCTCTGGAGAGAACGAGTCGAGAGCAGGAAGGTGCTGGGGGGTGAGGGAAGGCGTATCCTTGTGATTTGGCTCGAAGCTGAGACGGAGGACATCACTGAGTGATTGCATTTGAAGGGCGAAAGATTGTTTACCTTGGTTTTCAATGTCACCAGCATAGAGATCTATTGCCTTAGCGGCCTGCCTCAGGGTTTCTGAGGAACTCTTGAGGTTGACGAGCAGGTGGGTAGTTTCCGAGTGTTTACTGATGGCCAGATCAACGTCTTCCAATTTTTTCTGAATACCGGGAGGAAACGTGCTGAGATCTAGAGGACTGTCCTGTCCAAATTTAAGTTTCAAGGCGAACGAGCGACTACAATCGTTCTGGCTTACACTCTTGTCATTATTAGAGATGATGGCACGTAAAGCATTGCGAAGGGTGATATCAGGCTGAAAGTTTGTTGAATCTGTTACATAGTCCAACCCATTCTGTTCACAAGTTTCAAGTATCCGATCCTGAAGGTCACTTAGTTTCATTTAGAAAATTTCAACATGCATAGGTCGAACATACCTTCGATACCTCAAGCAGGGGCCTGATAATCCATTTGTTCATCCCCTGAAAGCCGACCCATTCCAATTTCTCTCTCGCTCCCATACCCCATCGTCGACATACTAACATCCCTCTGCCACCTAGTAGAGTACTATTCCTTCCGAGTCTCATCAGGGCTGTTTCAACCTGGTCATCTGCGTGATGTCCCATTGCTACTGCGCCAATGTCCTCTTTTTGCATCCACTTCCAGAGAAGATGGTACCGCGCTGTGCGTGCTGTATTCTCAAACGACTGTGATTTGAACGGCAACGGAGGGAATGGGTCGGTACCCCACGGAACTCGAGCAGTAGTATGTGGTATGTCAAGATTCTTTGCGTTCAGAGCACTTTTCTCAGCCATAGCAGATGAAGAAGCCTGGAGATTATGGTCAATTGTCAATGAATGGACTTGGGCGGGAGAAGTAGACGGTGAAGGCGTCGAGTCCCTGATATAGCGGTTGATGAGGAACAGAAGACACGTAGAGTCTGGTCCACCGCTATTCGAGACCCCTTTTTTCGAGGTTATCAACATTTCAAAAATCATGTATAAGAGACTCACCGATACGAGAAGGCCAACCAGACGGAGGCATCGCAGTCTGGAAAAACTTTGCGAATTCCCCTTGGGTAATCGGCAGTGGACGCATAAAAGAAATTATAAATAGCCGGTACAAAACGCGATCTCCCATCACTAACCACATTTCTCTCTCTTTTGATGGACATTGGGCATTTCTTCGGAAATACTCTGGGACTCACGAAGATCCCGCCGCACATTCCTACGATCATATTGTCTTTTGCTGCTTTCACGTTTGTTCATCTTGTGTTTGCGCCGTGGATTTGCTCGAGATGGTTCCCCGAGTCGTATGGTTCTAAGAAAAATAGGATAACGAAAAACAACTGGTTTGTCTGACTTGTCTGTTGCCTTTACTCGTTCATGCGGCATTTTTAGGGCTATCCATGTTGTCTCTCAAGTCCATAGCATCGTTATCGTTTCTGCTGCGTTTTGGGCCATTTTGACCGAAACACCAGACCTAAAACTTGACAAAGCGTATGGGTGGAATGACTCAATAGGATTCGCCCACAGCATCGCTGTAGGATATTTCATCTGGGATTCATTGGACGCCATCATCAACTATGTTGATTTTGGTTTTATCGTTCACGGCATTGCCTGTACATTAGTTTATGGGTTGTCATATGTGAGTATATCATGCCTTATACCCAGTTGTACGCTGTGGCGAGAATGCTAATAGGTGTTGGGTTTATTCTTGAACCAAACTCCTTAGAGGCCTTTTGTTGCATACTATGGTGTCCGCTGCCTCCTGTGGGAAACCAGTACATTTTTTCTAAATATCCACTGGTATGACTTCGCATCGCATCATTCCCTTGCTACAGCTGACGGACTATGCTGACTCACAGGTTCTTGGATAAAACCGGAAACGCGGGTACAAGATTCCAGTTAATCAATGGAATTTTCTTACTATTCTCGTTCTTCTGTGTAAGACTAGTCTATGGTGGGAGCGTTTCCATACGTTTCATTTTCACACTTGCAAAAGAATGGCATGATGTGCCCTGGCTTTATATCATTGTATACGGAGGGGGAAACTGTATTTTGCAGGGGCTGAATATTTTCTGGTGTGTCCTCCTAAATTTGATCAGAAGTGATTCTCTTGTGTTTACAGTAAATAGGTTTATGAAGATGGTTTCCGCGTTGCGTAAGAGGTTCAATGGTCAAAAGTGAATGGAATTTCGAGTCCTGGCGGGGGTGCGAGGTTAGATAATACCTCAGCTCCCGAGACTGACAACGATAAAAATCAAAGCTCTTCATGTCTAAAATGACCCAAACTCCGTCAAGTCGGCACATAGTTCTTCCCTGTGCTCTTGTATATTGGCCCATCATCAGGTATTTTCGATCCTTACCCAATTGTGTATATGAGCTTCTCTTGTTGGATCTATGATCATCTGCCTTGTTCATCTTGGTTATTCTATATGTATATGTGGATCTGTGTAACGAAATAGTAATTATCTACTATGGAGTTCTCTGACGAGTATTCAAGCTGTGTCGTATTCGATTTCTACTGCGTGAAAGCAGCATGAACAATCCCGCGTACGCGCCATTCCCAGGCGACGAGATTAACGCGTCTTGTAACTTCTATTCGGATGGAGCTGGTGGAGTGAAGTATGCAGTGGAGATATGCAAAAGCTAGCGCATCGAGCGGTGTTGGATTGCTGTAAACTCAGTGTCAACCGTAGAGCACTTGAATAAAGCCGATGGAAGGGCGCACGTAGAGCCTAAAAACCATTGGTCCGATCCAAGGCGGTCAGAAAGAGCAGCAATAGCCTCACGATACCGCGTCATAACAGCCTGCCGAGAAATTCGGGTTCCCCACGGTGGTAGGAGAGATAAGTAGCCGGTCAATGGGGGAGGTGGTGGTGTAAGCAATGTCGCAAGGGGATGGTGAGTTTCGTTAGATGGCGGAAACAATAGTGTGTGAAGGTATGAAGGCTTTGGTTGGGCCAGAATCTTCAGAGGTTCAAGTTACTGGGACGAACAAATCCGATACAAGACATACCAGAGCAGCATGAACCACGTCTTCCAGGAGTGAAACCCAAGCTCTACTTTCGTCTCTCGCACTCTTGTCTATGAATCCCTCATTCTCATCTTGAACACTAGAAACACCAAGCTTCGCATCCACCCATGTGGGAATCATTTGTGCAGCCAACAATTCCCCATCTTGTTCCTCCCTCAGATTTTTATTATGACTTTCGTCCTTTGGGAGAACACCCTCCGAAAGAGGAACATGCAAGTTCGGTAAACGGTTCTCCAAAGCACCATCTGATGAGACATCGAATCGCACACGTATGGAATTGAGTCCACGAAGTGCAATGTAGGCTTGCCATTTCAAACATTCAACATCAGCACTCAACAGCATAGAGATGTTTTCCGTCAAAGAACTTGATCCGCCATTCGGCTTGTACCCGGATGGTGGACTGAGCCAGAGAGTGGCAGTTCGAACTGGTCGATATGGATTTGACGGGAGAGTAATACGAGGGTTTTTCCTGAGCGGAAATTTTGCGATGAAGGCTGAGAAAAAAGCTGCGTTTTTTTCGGAGGATTTTGTGGCCATCGTCACAGAAAAGGGCAGTGATGCACAAGTGTAGCTCTGTCACGTCATTTCGTCACAACCATCTTTTGCTAAGAGCCAGACTTTTACTTGTCGTGAAAGGTTGCATTCATACTTTCTTCCAATGCCCTCTACAGGGAATGGAGTGCTGAGCGGCTGAGTTCTTGAAGGAATCAGGTTTTGTTAATGACATCTCTGTAAAGACTGATTTTTCTACCAACCCGGGCAGCATCAATCCTCTGAGTTGACTTTGCGTTAGTCTCTTGCTATGCAAGTCCCTGCCAAAACCCAGCTTTGCCATATGATCGCATGTAGATTTGTTGGCTGGTTGTCTCTCATGGAATGATTCATACATCACTCTTGGTGTTGTGAATGGTATCATTTGCCGTTGGATCGCAGGAATAACTGACAATAACTGACATGCATGAGTTTCCGCTGAAAATTCGAGGCCTAAGCCATTGAAAGCATCACAAAGACATGATCAGTGAGGTGTTTGATGGTAGAAGGTGAATCTCAGAGTGACCCACTATCTTGAGATCCCAGGAGATGGCACACACGACCACAATTCGGAGTGTACTGTTGAGAGCATTCAAGGCCTGTTACTCACGAGAGGTCATAGCCGGGGTATGAGCAAAAGCTCTTATTCTTATTGCTTTCCCTCGGCAGGTTGATCTGAAGGAAGGATGCTAACAACAGACATGGTAATTGAATGCTGGTTGATGTTCGTTTAAAGCCCTGATGTAACAATTACAGATTGTACGGGTGAGTAGCTGCCTTCCTTGATAGAGAAATTAGTCCCACAGGGTCGAACAAAAGATGATGAACGGTCCGAAATGTCATTATCATCTGTTTGCTACGTATTACACTGACCTTTTATGTCGGAAATTTCATCCTCCCCTTCACGTCCCACTACTCCTGCATATGCTTCTGTAAATCAGACACCCACAACCCGTCCATATAGATTCACTTGGGACCCTTCGTCTCGACCAGGACCAGAGAGCGTGTCGGGGACAACCGAAGGCCGTGGAGGGGACTATGTCAACCAGCCAATACCGACGCCATTTCCTTTAGGCACTCTGAATACGTCCACAACAAATCTTGCTCTCGGTACTCTGCCAATTGAATGGAGCAGTTCAAAGCACGGCTTTCATGGTACACTACTACACTTGTTGTTCTATTCAAATCCTGACCTGCATTCACAGCTATATCTACTGTCTTGAACAATCCACATAAAACACAGGCACCTCCGAAAGCACATTCGTCACTACCCGCCGTCCCCCCGGCTGACCTTCCTCGTGTTCGTCGGAAGGATTTCGATTCGTACCTCAAGGCTATCATACCTGAATGGGAGCGGTTTGAACGAAACAATCGGTTCGGGCGAGAAGGACAGGCGCAACTCAACTCGAGTACCTTACAGAGTCACGATGACGATGACACTGGACACCGTACACCCACTGCCAACGTACCCTCAATCTCCTCAATTCCTTCAGCCTCGTCACGTAGAGGCTCTCTCGTAGCTGCGAACTCCGGGCCAATCACCCCACTCGAAAGCGTTCCTTCTGTTTTCTTTGAACGGACTTTCGACTTAGCTAATCCCTCCACGTTTACCAAGGTCACGGAACAGCCCAGTGAACTTACACTGTTGTCACCCTCAGCTGTCATATCAGCACCCACTGACGATGACACAGAATTAACGTCTTCTGCCACGCTACCGCTACATGACAAGTTTTCTCATTATGCGGATATTGTCGAACAACATCTCGTCCGAGAAATCTCCCTTCGCTCTACGTCTTTTTTCGCTGCTCTCACAAATCTACAAGACCTACAATCTGAATCCGATGTTTGCCTAGATCGGATAGTCAAATTGCGTGGTTTGTTGAAAGATGTAGATGAGCAGACCGCCAGAAAAGGACTAGAAGTAGTAAGGAAATACAGAGAGGTGGAAGTGGTACAGGGAATTAGAGAAGCTGTGAAGAGCGTTGAAAATGTCATTGAAATGACTGGGGTTGCCAAAGGACTGGTCAGCGCTGGGCAGTGGGGTGAAGCATTAAACGTCGTTGACGAGTTGAAGGATATGCAAAATGGAGTGCAAGCTGAGTCGACAGAGAACATGAAGCTAGGCAGAGATTTTGGCAAGACACTCAAAACAATGACTGAAGATGATGAGGAAGGAGAGGACCTCTCTGCGGGAGATGCTGCTCAGAAGCCGACACTTGGATTTCCATTATCTGCTCTTGCTGCATTCTCCGAGCTGCCCATCCACTTGCGTGTTCTCACACTAGAAATTTCAAAGAGTTTGTCGCAAGAAATGATAGTTGTTCTTCGTCACGACCTAGAAGAACGTCTCGGCCACAATCAGGACACATCAACGGGTACCAATGAGCATGCTACTCGTAATGAGAGGGGTTTACGAGATAGACTGAAACCTTTGCTGCAGAATTTGGTGCGGACAAAAGGACTTAGAGATGCTACATTGGAGTGGAGAGATGTGGTGTTAAGTCAAGTTCGACGAGTGCCGAAGGAAATGATAAGCGGTTTTGATAAGGAATGGGACGAAGAGGAGGAAGAAAAACGGTGAGTTTGAATTTAACATCCTACAATCGTCTTTATCTTGATGTTATCCTGAGGATGAGTCTCATGCAGTATCTGAAGGGCATAGAACACCAACATTTCATGCCACTACTACAAAAAGTCTACCAACGATTTTTAGCACTTGTGGAAGGAATTCAAGCACAGAATGCTCTTATCATTGATATACTAGACTCGATGCAGTATGCAATTTACTTGGGTGGCTTCTGGATTTATTTCTTTGTTAACATTGGTTTTTTCAAGGAAATCCATGTCCTCAAGGGAAAAATTTGACTCCCAAGATATCGTGGAAGACCTCTCAGATCTTCTTTCTTCAACTGCTGAACTCTCGCATACAACCTCTTCACAATTTTTGCATGCTCGCACGGAGCCGCACTCACTGCTCTCCCTCCCTCGTTTCCTCGCCTTGTACTTTGATTCCATGGCTTTCGTGGTGAAATGTGAGATACTGTGTCGACGTATGATTATCGGCCTCCGTGGCGTAGTGATACGGCAGGCGTCACTGTACTTGACCAAGTTTCATCAAGGGAGGATAGAGAGATGCGCCAAGGTGGTGTTGGACGAGATGTGGAACCAAGTGGACGTTGGGGTTGAGGTACAGGGTGTGGTGGATGTTCTCGTAAGATGTGCTGTCAAAGACGCAGAGGAGCTGAAGATTGATGTGGAGGGTGTTGTGTTAGGTAGTCCGAGCTTGGCCAATGGTGTTAGGGTCCAGAGCAAGGGGAGTGGTGTTTCATCACCGTCGAGCCCTCGGAAGCTACCCAAACTACGTGCACTTCCTCCAACAAAAACTTTCGCTGAATTGAGTCAAATGGAATCGGTTCCGCCGTCAGATTCGAAAGAATCAACAAAGTCGTCAGGATCGACGAAGGATGGTGCGAAACATCTCAAGATCGAGGATAGGTCTTATTTCGTCGTCTCTGCTACTGCGGAGGTCCTAATATTACTGATCGACTATCTCAAGATCGTGATCAATCTCAGGTATGATCGTCTACTTGAATGTAGAGTCGTCCTGATGCTGAGTGGGTCATGGGTTATGACAGCACATTGACCAAAGACACCATAACCAAAGTTGTCGAGTTTCTCATGACGTTCAATTCCCGAACATGTCAGCTGGTCTTGGGTGCAGGTGCTATGAGGAGTGCGGGACTGAAGCATATCACCGCAAAACATCTTGGTTCGTCTCATTTTTATTTTTATTGCCCATCCAATTCCATGAATATCCAAGTTATTCAACCTTGTGGATATCTTCTATTAGCTTCTTGACATTCTAAGACAAGGAAGGGGGGGCAAAAAAAAAGGATCTGAGGTCGTGTGTCATACTTTTTTTTTTTCGTGCACACCTTGGTCGCTCGCCTGATTGAAATACTTCCTCATCGTCCGAAATCCCCTTTCTCGTTTTGGTATTCCCCCCCTCCCTTGATAGAATTGGAACTAACAGGACCATTTCCAGCTTTGGCATCACAGTCGCTCAGTGTCGTGTCAGAATTGATACCCTATGTACGAGAGACATTCAGGAGGCATCTGAATCAAGCTGAAGCTGTCCTGTTGGTGGATTTTGACAAATTGAAAAGGGTACGTGTGTTCGGTTCATAAAGTGGTTCTTGCTTCCGTTTTTCGTGTTACCACGACTACGGTGCGACATAAAATTTCGAGATAGCTCCCCGTCCTGGATGACGAGGTTTTGATTCTCATCCGACTTTGTGAAGATGTGTGCTTTTGTGCGTTGATTTTGTGCTGTTGTGGCAGCCCAGGATGGTTTGTGTAACAAAAAAAACGTCAGAATGACTCAATAATTTGCATATCTTCTTAAGGGGGGGGGGGAGCTTCTTCTTCTTGATTCTTCACTTGACTGACCTGACTGACGTCCATTCGAATTCCCATTCTTCTGTATATGGAAGACCGGACTTGGATTTCCTCTTAATTTCCTTTTTTTTTACGTGTAATGTGACGAATCGACTGAAGTTGAGAATGGTGACGAATAGGATTATCAAGTGCATCAAACCGAGATTCATGCCAAGCTTATCTCGATTATGGGTGACAGGTTGAGTGTTCATATTGAGACTCTGAAGGTATGTGTGTATGTGTGTGCGCGTGAATGCGTTATTGCTGTTCTTCGATTTGATTTGATCCTTTTGATGATTTTTAATACTAGGAGATAGATTGGAGCCAGGCGGGCGATGGCCATGTCAATGGTTATATGCAGACTTTAGTCAAGGAAACCGTTACACTACATAAAGTTCTTTCAAGATATCTTTCCGTAGCAGTTGTTGAGGTAAGGTCTAATGACACTGCCTTCCGAATGTGGCCGTTCTTCCCAAAGTGGAGAGAGGGGGAGGTACCGCTTTTTTGGTATTTCCTGTATGAGCCCCGAGGACTTGATTTTTTTTTGACTTTCGAGGATATCAAAGATGATGCTAATGACTTTTTTTTTTTTTTCCCTGCGCTTGTCTTATTGCAGTTTGTGATGACAGAAGTTTTTGCGGGAATCAATCATCGTTTATCGGAAGTGTATGGAAATATTGAACTGCCCAATCAAGATTCCAAAGCCAGGTAATGAATCTCTCTTTGCTCTTGTCAGATCTTGACGATATATACTCCCTCACTCGGGGTCACCACTTGACTGGTTTCATTTTTGAAAATGAACTGAACTTGTGATCTTGTAGATTACTGGCCGATGCGAGATTTTTGCATAAAGAATTATCTGGGCTGAAGAATGTTGTGGGAGCGCCGATGGGAATGCTGGAGACTGTGGTATCTGAGAAACAGATCCCACGTGCGATATTGACTTCACCTGGTGTGCAGGCGCCTAGTCGTTCCAGCACGTTGTCTGCCAATCAGCGTTTGAAGGGGTTGCTGTCGCGTTCGAGTACGATCAAGCCGGTTGAAAAGGCAGTTCGTAGCTCAACACAAACCATTGTCAGTCCAAGGTCGCCATCAAGCCCTCCTCCTGTAATCGTACAACATGCCTTTACGAGTGCAGATGCGTCGCTGAACGAGGTATCCACACTTTCCAACTGTGTCCTGAGCGCTTCTCCTCCTTCACAGAATGGACCTGAGGACCGCCCACCTGACGTAGCCACTGTAGAGCCGTGATACCGCCCCCGGAACGAACGACGGATATGTAAACGCGGGCGGTGTGGCCGATGGCGTCATTGATGGCGTGTTTTCTTATCTCACGGCTTGCTTTGTTGTTTATTAACTTTATGAGATTCAGTCTAACGCTGGCCCCCAAAAGTTCTCTTGCATTGCGCCATTTGGGAATGGAATGGTGTGAGTGGTTGCTATGAATGAGCCTATGCCCTTTGTCCCTCATACACAAATGTCGCTCTCTCTGTTAATTTTTGGGGTTTTGAATGAGTTGTTGTGGAGGTTGATTGTTGTTTCGATTGCATTTTTTCTGAGCGAGAAATTTTTTTGATGAATGAGCCAAAGAAAAAAGAAGTGAGACACCCTTCGGACCTGATATTTCCAAATGGGGACAAGGTTGGATTGTGGTCTTTTTTTCTTTTTCCGTTTGTTGCTTTTGCTTTCAATAGGAGTGGATGACGAAGATGATCGTAATCGTGATCAAGAGTGTGATCAAGTCATCCCGTCCGTCAGGTGCAGGATACAACCTGTCCCCCGAAAAAAAAAGGGTTTTGATGATGAGTTGTTTTATCAAGCTATTCCTTTTATCGAGGAACGTTGGGACCGAGGAACGTGTGATATTTTGAAATTTGTTTGTTTGTTCGAAAAGATCGGAGCGTTCCCGAAAAGGATCAAGTCCTATCTGCAGGGAGAAACATATACGTTGGAATACCTTTTTGTTCGGAAACCTTGCCGAGATCAAGACTATTACAAGACGTGATCGGATGAGGACCGGGACCGGGGACCACCCGTACAAATATCTACAAACATTTTTTTCTTGACTGTAAACGGTCCTTATTAGGAAATTGGAATACCGGACACGAATAAACAGGATTGGGGTTTACAGTGTTACGGCCCGATGATCTCAAAGGATCTGGCACAAGATAGTGAGCTGTACAGCTTCGATTCGATGATAGCAGGCAGGTTGGGAGCGGCTGTTCTCGGAGATAAATGAGGGAGCTCCTGAGGGTAGCATGCGGCCGTGCTCCTGAGAATCGAAGATGGGAGTCGTCGGTGGAGGATCTGATTTGGGTACTGCAGCGGTGGAAAGAGGAGTGTCCGGGGGCCCAGGTCGGGTGGATTGATTGAGGAATAAAAGGCGGCTGGGAAGTGCATGGCGCCATGTTTGAGGAAATCTGCCTTGTGTGTGGAAAACCGCTGAGTGACTACGCGTGCGTCCGTTCTCTTTCCTTGGCCCCTCGCTCAATGTCCCGCAGCTCTGCCTACTGCAGCGACGACTGTCACGGCAGAGACGCCACCTCCCCCTCCTCCGACAGCAGCGCCCTCTCCTCTCCCAGCCCCGTCTGCGCCTCGGGCCCCGAGGTCCCGCCTCTCCTCCTCTTCCCCGATGACGATCTCCATCCAGATCTCCCCGACGTAGATCCCAAGCAGTTCTCCCCGACGTCTGCCCTCCGCTATGCCCGCCGCCCGTCCGCCACCAACAACCACTCCACCGTCCCCTCCGTCCACCGCCGCATGTCCTCCACCTCTGATTCCTCCGCCCCCGCCCCCCGAGCCACCTCCTCGTGTGCCCCCGAGGACCGCTTCCTGTCTCATGCGCATCCCGATACCGAGGACAGCGATGCCACCTCCGAAAAGGGCTCCGACCGAGCCGTCCATCCCTGTGGGCACAGGTCCAGGCGCAGTCGCGGTCGCACGAGTCTGCCGGCGTGCTTTTCACTGCTGCAGATGTCCTCTGAAACCCAGTCGTCTCCCGTCTCTTCCTCGTCAGGTCGGACTGTAGCGCGGCCATCCCCCCCGACCCCCAAGCTCGTAGAGTCGTTTCGACAGCCAGCTATCCATACCACGCCTCGGGGGCGTCGCCGGGCGCGTCGCGAGTCGAGCACGGAGTCGTCCCATTCGGAGCAAGTCGAACGAGGGCGCGCGACATTGCGCGGGAGTGTGAGTGGGGGTCGTCGAGGGCGGGCGCACAACGATGAGCTGGACGGGATTGGATTCTCGTCAGAGGCGCCAGGGTTTGGATCGGGGCGCAGCGGACTTGTTGGTCGGGAGGTTTGTAAAATCAGGTAGATTACGGAATATAAGTAGCGTAGATCAAGTGACATTAGCACCTCTACCACCATCCTGGAAACACACACTCGTCCCCACTCGCCAGACCCAAGGGCTCCTAAGCGTCTGAGACTCGACTACATGCCCACTCTCTACGACGACGACGACAACGCTCTCATCCACACTGAACAGTTCGTCCGCCTCGTCTGCCAGTCCCTCCGCGATGCTGGCTACACGTATGCCAGCCCCCATTCCACTCCCTCCCATGCTCATTTCTCTCCCCAGTCAGTCCGCTGCGACCCTCGAGGCAGAGTCCGGCTACACCATGGAATCTCCCCAGGTCTCCCAGTTCAGGCGGTACATCCTCACCGGCCGGTGGGCAAAGGCAGAGACACTTCTCCCCTCTCTCTTTCCAGACAACCAAGACCACCTCTGCGTAGCCTCCTCTTCCTTCCCCTCACACTCTCCCCCACTTACTATTTCACAGGACGCCCGTTTTCTCATAAGCCAACAAAAGTATCTCGAGCTTTTGGAGGCCAGAAAGACCACCGCCGCTCTCCACGTCCTCAGAAACGAACTGGCCCCCATCAACACAGAGACAGAACACCTCCATACCCTCTCAAGGTTTTTCTAGCCCCCTTGCTCCCCTCAGCTTTCCATACTCACTTGATCAGCTTCCTCATGTGCTCAGATCCCCAACAATTACGCCAACGGTCCGGCTGGGACGGTGCTTCCGGCTCCTCCAGAGCACAGCTGCTCGCGGACCTCCAATGTCTGTCCAGTTCCTCTCGCTAACTCTCATCTAACTAGTTCTAGTTTATATCCCCCCTTCTGTCATGATCCCCCAACGACGCCTCGCCACCCTCCTACATCAAGCACGAGAATACCAGCATTCACAATGTGTATATCACAATTCATCCCTACAATCCTCCCCCTTTTCGCTGTATACTGATCATCACTGTCATAAATCCGACTTTCCAAACATCACCACTACCATCTTGCAGGGCCATTCGGACGAGGTCTGGAATCTACAGTGGAGCCATGATGGCTCTTATCTCGCAACCTGTGGCAAGGACAAGACTGCCATCATTTGGAAAATCACCGTGAGTCATCCTAAACGCCTCCTGCTAACACTCCCGTGACCTGCCCACAGATATCAACAGATTCCGGCGCTGATTGGTCAACACATCTCATACTACGAGACCACCAATACCCTGTCGGCTGCCTCGCCTGGTCCTTCGACGACGCCATCCTCCTCACAAGTGCAGAACAGCATATCAAGCTCTGGAACGCCCAGGTCTGTCAAGTTACCTTCTTTTGTCTCCCCACCTTCTCACGTTCCAATGCCAGACTGGCGTGTGTCTTGGAACACTCACAGAACATTCGGAAACAGTGACAGCCCTAGCTTGGCTCCCGAATGGCACGGGCTTCCTTTCAGGTGCCCTCGACGGCAAAGTCATTCACTGGGTAACTATTTCTTGCGCCCTTCAATCTCATCTCTGGACCTATCCTTTTATAGAATGCGGACGGCAGATTACACGACTCGTGGGGTCTCATACCCATACGCGTCACCGATCTTGCAGTCACACCTGACTTGACACGACTCGTTACCATTGGCATGGACCGCAATCCGTCTTCTTCAGATCTCGCTTCAACAACAAGACTCGGACCAAATCAGGCAGTCACGAGTAATGGCGGTGAGCCCCACCCTGGAGGGACAAACACGCCTGCCGGTGTTGGTGCCGCAGTACCAACAGGCAGTCATGCCAATGGAAGTGGAGACTCGAACGGTAGCCATAAGATGATCATTTATAATTTAGCGACCAAGACGTCTGAGTTGTGAGTCATTTTTTGATAGTTGGAATATCTTTGGGTCTTGATTTTTGTTCATAATAGCACTGTTGCGCTCCAAGGTGAACTTACCAGTGTAAAAATTTCGTACAACTCGCGGTATGCTCTTATCAACCTCGCACCTGACGTGAGTCTTGGGGTTCCGTTATAGTCGACTGGAGTTTTTTGATGCCTGGGGCTTGTTAGGAACTTCGACTTTGGGATCTGCATACGAATCGCGTTGCTCGCAAGTACACGGGACAGAAGCAGGGTCGGCATGTTATCAGAAGCTGTTTTGGTGGAGTGGATGGACATTTTGTTGTCAGCGGGAGTGAAGGTTCGTGAGTTTTTTGAAAAAAATTTTTACGAATGCTTATCTCCGTGGTCACCTCGTTTCCCTTGTATTCTTTTTCCCCTGGCGATTCTCATCCCACCCCTCTGTGTCTGTTCAACCTCTTTCGACTTGACACATGTTTGTATATATCTTTGGTCCCTTGCGGACTGCGGACTGTCTGCTGAGCTCAACCTTTTTCCCTCTTTCGGCTTTACCTTGCTTGCGCTTTATTAATATGCTACACACGCGCACTCTCTTCTCGATCATCATTGATATGGAATCATCAAAACAACAGATAGCAAAGTGTACGTATGGAACTGTGAATCGGGTTCGATACTGGAAGAATTGTCGGGACATGGGGAAGGAAGTGTGAATTCTGTAGCGTGGCATCCGAGAAATGAGAGGATGTTTGCGTCATGTTCGGATGATCACACGGTGAGAATATGGGAGTCTCCTGCCTTATCGTCCTCGACGGTGGGACGGGATCGTCTTGGTGGACGATTGATGTCGTTGGGTGGAGAGGGAGGGATTGGTGCAGGGTCGAGGAATGGGTTGAGTAATGGTGCTGGTGGCGTGTCAAATGGGAAGGGAAAGGGTGTGGTTAGACAGAGTTGGGATGGACATGGTGTATCGAGCGTTACGGGAAGTGGTAGCGGGAGTGCTAGTTGAGTGTGAAGAAGGTGGCAGTGATGTGGCGCGGCATTGGATGGAGGAAGTGCGATGAATGGGATGTCTTCAATGTTGGGAGATGATGATCTTTTTTTTTTTTTAACAAGTTGGTGCCCAACACGATGATGATAGATCTTGGTTCGGTGTTTCTCATTCTCAGTATACACACGCACGCTCCACGCATATTCTCTCTCTTCTCTTCTCTTCTCTTCCTTGGGGAAATAGCATTCATCTTCTCCTCCCTACAGGAGGAAGCATCTTTTTTTTTTTTTTGCAATGCATATACGTGATTACATAGCTTTTTTCTAAAAAAACAACAACTCTTGCACAATCTCTTGCACACGACATGACATGATGATCATTGTTTTTTTAAGCCCAGTTCAATAGCATTTCATGGTGTACATAGTTTATATTCCCTCTCTCTCTTTCAAGCTATTGCGCGATTCAAAGCCCCCTCTTTATCATTTGTGGTGGGGGTGGTGGTGTTTTTTTTTTTGATAAGGTTCCCTGTTTTTGTCCCTTGGTAGAAAAGGGAGTAGTGGGTAATTGGAATTAACCATGACATTAGATGAGGTATTTCCGCCTCCCTCTTTTTTTTTTTTTGGTGAATTGATACATACGCACACGCACTTTGACGCACTTTTTTTCGACGATTGAGATTTTGAGAATGATCATCACTGAGGAATTCGGCCCGGTCTTTTTTTTTTTTCAAAAAAAAAGATTTGTTATTTATATCGGACCGGTCTTGAAAAACACCAACATTTATTTTAATTTTATGGGTATGAGAATCGGCTTGATTTTTTTTTTTCCTCTCATTCTTTCATTCTTTACAACGCAGTGCAGGGCGGGTTTATCTATGCGCCCTTTGTATAATAATAGCACTTTGTTTGATGGGGTCCTTTTTGTAAGATTTTTTTTCTCCTTGAAGTGTATTGATGGGAACTGTCATTTTGGCATTTTGATGGTAGATATACCTTGCTCAGTCCGTCATCAATCGACGACTATGTTCCTTTTATCATATATGTGTATGTGTGTAGTTACGGATTCTGCTAGATATATTTATAGCCTCTCTCCATTTCATAGGGTTTATGTGGAATCTGTCACCAGGAGGACCTTTCAGGTGTCACAAGAGGGTTCCCCTTCCGAAAGCTCCTGGTTCATTCTCTTGGTAAATCTAGAGTCGTTCTAAACTTATATGTGGTCAATTGTCTGTCGACTCCCTCACTACTAATATCAAGTCCATGGCACATCACCATTTTTTTCATTCAAAAATTTGTAACACAGTGTTCTTTCTTGGTAGACTACAAGTACCCTACATGAGTGCTTCAGCAGGAGACCGAAGCACAAGGTCTCTTTCTTGATCATCGTTGTTATCGTCGCCATCGTCGCATCCTATCCCAACATTCAAAGAGAGAAAAAGCAGAAAACCAAAAGTTGGCACTCATTTTTACATGCTCCAAGGGAAGAACGATAGAAAGAGACACGAATCATTGGCTAGGTCATTTTCAGACATGAGTGCCCGCTTTTTTTCCGCTGTCGGCGAGTTTCATGCAAAGGTGGTCAACGCTACGGAGGGCTATCGGCGTAGGATGGAAATAAGAACCTTTGTGTCGATACAATACTTGATGAAGGGCCCCAGAACCAGCGATGTGGTTATAGAAAATAGGACGTAAAATCAAAAACATTTTGCAAGGGGAGAAAAAAAAAACGCAATGTAAATGCAGTGAGTGCAAAAACTGATAATAATACATGAAATGGGCGCTGCGATTCTAATAAAAACTGGGAGGAATTACAAGTCTTGAGCCGAGGCAAAATGGTAAAGGCATTACACGGGGCGTTGAGAGTAGGCACGATGCTTTGGCACAAACAGAGAAGCCATAGGGTCTTTCTTGATCGAAGGTGCCTGTTTCATTGGCCGAGCATTAGCTGATGCGCTAGAAGTCGTTGGCAGTTTCTTTGGCGATATGTTGCCTGAGTGCTTCGGAATTGTTGACACGATAGCCGTTGAGGCAAATACAGACCCAGGACCAGTTGTCTGTGAGAAGGATCGCTGAGGTGTTAAAGAGGAAGAGGAAGTTTGAGATGGAGGCACGGTACGATTACTGGGACCAGATATGACACGTTTTGGGACAGTGTTGACGGACACTCGATCACAATCCGCTGACATTGACGATGTTAGTGTACAAGAGGGTTTAGGAAGAACTCGGTAGGTTTTGCCACCGTTCGTGGGTGGGAACATGCGTGACTGATACATAGCCTTCTGGATTTTCGATGCCTCTGAAAGGGTTTTTTGAATCAGAGTCTTGGGTTGCAAGGGTGCACCCCCTATGCATAATACACGTGAATAAGACGTTGATGGATTGAGCTGAAATGCAACTTACATCCACCAGCCTTGGGTCGTCCCGGCGGAAGAACTCGGTCGGTCAATTTAACTTTTCTTTCCTTCTTGCGCTCTTCCGCTTCAATTCGCTGCGCTTTAAGTTTCAGCCCAAGTCTTTCAAAACGATGCTCCTCTTCTTGTGCAAGGACCTATCTAGAGACTAAGCTCTCCAAGCTCTAGAATTCCAGAGTAGGCTTACCTGATATCGTTCTCTCCATGGCCTTGGTTCTAATAGATCGTCATCCAGATATTTCTCTACAGCAGTGGGATATTTTCGTATACATATCTGCATCCATATTTCTAGAGATGAGTCAGGAGGCAGGAACTCCTCGTGCGCGACGTTTTCGATCTTTTACCTGGCGTTTCATTGAATAAATGCTATAGAGAGATCAGAGAAGAACCGATGTAGCTATGAGTCACGTACCGGAGACGATTCTTCTAGTACAAAGAGTTGTTCTGCCGTGCATCGTTCCAGGATGGGTTTAACCAAGGGGTAGCTCAAGTCGTTGCCAAGTGTTGTGATGGCTTGTAAGTGGTCTCAACAGTGAACCACAATCTATAGAGTATAAATTACACACAGTCTATGCATGAGGAGGCCACTGAAAATGTTACGTTGGCTGCAAGTGGCCCGTTTATGAGGAGTGATGCTCACCCCGTTGACAGAGCTGAACGAGAGTTGGCACCCGGTTGTTTGTTAGCAGCTCGAAGTCACTCATGGTATTGTCTGGTCAGAGAAATTCCTGTATAGTTAGAACTATGGTGTTAGAGAGTCTGTGGGCTGTATGAGGGGCTATGGGATGCTGTGGATAAGGCTTGTGTTTCAATGCAGACCTCCAAGATATTCCACGGTCGGGCGTGCCGAGTTAGCCATTTTAGGCAATTGGATGATTGACTTGACACATGTCCAACTGGTTGTTCGCAATTGCTTATCGTAAAGGGATGGACCCATGTTATTCGAATAATTGGTAACGATCAATTTTTAGTCCCTGGTTGTTACGTGCAGTGGCACTTGAAAGAAAAAAGTTTTTCCCCGTTGTGATCAGATTGTTGTCGCAAGTGATTTTCACGTCTGTCTAACAGGAAAATATGTGTAAAAAGCACGACTCTGCATCCGACCTTGAGTTTCGTGAAATCCTCAAAGTAGGCAGGCCTTCCAGGACAAAGATCAAACTCGGCTCTGGACTATCAGCCGCGAGAACGCACCAAACCGTCCTGCAGGAGTGACGTCAAATCTGATCGGGTAGAGTTTGGCGGAAAAATGGTGTATTCTGACATATGACTCGATTCAAATTTGAGCGGATTTCACGCCATACCTCGCCATCACCTCGCCATCTTCTTGCTCTAAAATTCTAGTAGTAGTGTAACAGGCCACCATCCTTATTATATCCGAGGGCGGCTCGGCTTTATGCGGGAATCACGGAAGAGATAGTTTGATATGGCCTCCGAAATTTGGTGCATGACGATCAAACGACAGTCCATTAATTAGTCCTGCAATCTAGAAGACATGAAAGGTGCTGATTATGGGTATGGCTATTTGGCAGTAAAAATGGTTGTCAAAGGGGATCTGTTCAATAACGGTTCAAGGGAGAACACGATGCTTAACAGTTCCAGTGATATCGCGATACGATAGGCGGTACGAGCCTCCTTGTGCTTATGAGACAGCTGGAGGATGACCACTCAAAAGCTTTGAAGCATCTGGTTACCCGCAGACAGTGTTTGAAGGGATGAAAAGTTAGCTCCGAGGGACCAATCAGAAGAAATCAGACGGCGAAAACTTGAGTGTCTATCTTGATCAGAAAATGTGTTTCTGAAGAGGCCAACAATGTGGCAGGCGCTGCCAAGGGTTTGTACTCTTTGAGTCTGCCAAAGCGAAAAGTGCAGCATATGATACTTTTTTCCTTCAGGAGATCCATAGCTCCGCTACTACAAACTTGCATTCCTGAGGCTTTGGCGTAGTATAGTGCGAAAGTTATGAATAAAGTTTGACACATTCATCGAGGGAATATGCAACGTCTAGGAAGTTCATTAACAAGTGAACATTTTGACCCGGCAACACTGTATTCTTGGGAGGTTGGGGAGATAGACGGATTAAGGATAAGAAATATACGTACTAAGTGAACACAGAGGACTTCTGGATACTTAGTCCTCTTCGTCGGACAGGTCCTGGTGCTGCTGTTCCTCGGCTCTCATCGCACCAACAAGGTCGTCAGATTGCCCTTTTTGGGCCGCTAACCGCTGACCTGCAAAGGTTATCAGCAACTGTTGGACAAGTGGTTGAGCATGAGACGCACGGATGAGGATATGAATAGCCTCCTGAGTTTTCCTTTCCAGTTTAGCCAGCTTTTCCTGCGTCTCGCGCTTCAAGTCCCAATTTGGACGTTTAGGAGCAATATTAAATACATCCTGTAGTAGACAACCGGTCGTGCACACGATATGAGAGTGTTCTGATCATTCAGCAAGGACAACGCACCAGTTCTTGTGCTTCCCGTGCCTTGTCCTCCTGGATAATTTGCTCCGCAAGGCCGGCTACATTTTTCTCTACTGTGTCTTCCATCTCAACGTCGTCATGCCTCGTGTGTTTCTTAATGGTCCGTGATTCTGGATCGAAGTTTCTCGGTTTGAACAGCGACTCTGCAGCACTAAAGCATTGATGATGAACATTTTGGGAGATACACAACACATACCCACTCACTCGTCAGTCACTTCTCCAGCCTTGCGTTTTCTGAGTGAGATCAAACGTGCTTTACGCGCCTCAGAGTTTTCAACAAGCGACATGAAGAGATTGTAGGTATCAAGATACAGTTGACTAAGCAAATGATTTGGACACGGAACGAGCTCATCAACGCGTCCGGACTCAAATATCATCGCTTAGCCGTCCTAATTATGTTATGTCCATGGCACCGAGCCTGTTTTCAAATTGACATTTCTAGGTGCAGTTGGACTTTTGTGACTGCTCGTAGGCATTTACACTCGACTGTCTCCTGCCATGCCGAGCCAAAACAGATGTCTATGGAAAATTACCCATGCGGACTGATACGGTGCATAGATTCTCATTTTACCGCTTGAAAGACATAGACTGATAAATCTTGTAACAGCAATTTCTCAATTATTGCTCACATTGGTACATATGCCATTTTCCTATGATCTTCTTTTGCTCAACAAGACAGAATTCAGACCACGGAAAGTCGACGCTGGCTGATAGGTAGGTTTTTTTCTTTACCTAATCGTAATCATGGACTTACTTTCCTCCTCAGACTTCTTGAGGTTCGTGGTTTCTTCAATCACCTAATGACACTCTGAGCTTACGCTAGGTATAGCTAACAGGAGCGATTGAGAAGAAACAGGTTGGCAAAAATCAGCAGGTCCTGGATAAGCTAAAAGTCGAGCGGGAGCGAGGCATCACAGGTATGGCGTCCATATATCACCAGTAAAGATATTGAAATTTGAAGAAGTTAAGGCACAGACTGCGAGGTATACAGGCCACTGGATCCTACTTCGAAGAATCTAACAAGATATCTTCAGCATGCTTCATACTCATAGTGGTCGGCGACATCTCCTGAATCTAATTGACACTCCAGTACGGATGGGTCTTCAAGCGTCCTGACCATACTACTTAATCATGATCATAGGGCCATGTTGACTTCGCTTGGGAGGTTTCACGATCATTGGCTGCTTGCCAGGGCGCTCTATTGCTCGTATGTACCTCCTCAATCTCCCTCGTCTGAAAAACTTATTTCAGCTGGTAGGTTGACGCCAGCCAAGGAGTCCAAGCTCAATCTTTATCTGTATTCCATAGTGCAAGGGAAAGAGGCTTGAAAATTATACCTATACTCAATAAAGTTTGTATCTGGCTTTTACTCGTAATTGTATTGAATTCACCTTGACTTCAGATAGACCTCCCTGCAGCTGAACCAGAGCGAATAGCAGCACAAATAGAGTCTATTTTCGGCATAGATCCTACTGAAATCATCAAAATATCCGCTAAAACTGGTTTGGGCGTAGAAACAGTGTTAGACGCCATAATAGAAAGAGTCCCTTCACCGATTGGATCAGAGAAAGAACCTTTGAAAGCTTTCATGTTTGATTCTCTGTAAGTCGAAATACTCCTATTTTGTTTTCTTCTTCATACAGGTATCTAGGTATGACAAGTATCGAGGAGTGATTTCTCTGATAAATATACAAAACGGCATTTTAAAGAAAGGTCAGACTTGGATGCTTTGGATTGCCTGCTTCAAGTACTGAGCTTGATTTAGGCGACAAAATTGCTTCATGTCATACCCGGAAGAAGTATGAAATTACCGAAGTTGGGATTATGCATCCAGAAGAGACCCAGGTTCGGGCGCTCTATCCAGGTCAAGTCGGATATATCGCATGCAATATGAAGCAATCGTCAGAAGGTATTTCATGTGTATTGATATGCAAACACTGTTTGCTGATTGAGTTGGTTGTCATCAGCTCATATTGGTGATACTCTTCATCGGCTAGGCTCTCCAGTCGATCCTATGGCTGGGTTTAAGCCCTCCAAAGCCATGGTCAGCACTAACTCTTGACGTTGTGTTCCGAGTTCATTTGTTTCAGGTTTATGCTGGTGTCTTTCCAATCGATAATAATGATTTCCAGAAACTTGAAGAGTCGATCAATCGGGTGGGTGGTTTTCAACTCGACCTTTGACACAGTCAACGAACTCACACGAGAGTTTATCCGTAGTTAATACTGACAGACCGCAGCGTGACCGTGCAGCGGGAGTCTTCGACTGCTCTTGGGCAGGGTTGTCGACTTGGCTTTCTCGGCACACTCCATATGGATGTCTTCCGTCAACGACTTGAGGATGAATATGATGCCAACATCATAATTACTGCGCCTACAGTACCCTACAAAAGTAAACTCTTAACATGGTAAAACTTCTTTCTTGTGCTGAGTCAATATGTTTAGTTCTTTACTGGAACAGTGACAAGGAATTCCTTGTCAGTAATCCCACTGATTTTCCAGATGTTAGTGACTCAACATTACGAGTTAAAGAGATCCAGGAACCAATCGTAAAGGCCACCATTATCGTCCCTGAAGGTACGGAGGCAGCCCCATCCTTCCTAATCTATAATCTCAAATCTACTAGAATACTTCGGTGAAATGCTGGATCTTTGCTATGCAAGACGAGGAGACGATTTGAATCACAAATACCTCGACTCTGGATCCGCATCCTCTTCTCGTATCATGCTCACATGCACTCTTCCTTTGAGTGAAATCGTTTCAGACTTCTTTGACCAGTTAAAAAGCCGAAGTTCGGGATTTGCAAGTTTTGAGTAAGCTGCAAAAGTTTCCTTGATAAATCCTTATTTACACCCTGTCAGCTATGAGGATGCGGGCTACAGAAAAAGTGACCTCGCTAAGATGGTCTTCCTTTTGAACGGAAAACCAGTAGACGCACTAGCCCTCATCATTCACAGATCTGCCCAGGATACGGTTGGGAAGCAGTGGGTTAAAAAACTTCGTAAGTTCCCGAGGCAAACAGTCTAGATGTCTGAATTTCTGACGCGTGTTCCTAGATAAAGTCATCCCTCGGCAACTGTTTGAAGTGCCCATCCAAGCTGCAGTAGGGAAGAAAGTCATAGCCCGTGAAACACTTAAAGCGCTCCGTGCCGATGTTACTGCTGGTTTGTATGGTGGACATTACGAGCGTAAACTTAAACATCTTGAGAACCAAAAAGAGGGAAAACGACTGATGAAGAAGCTTGGGAAAGTGGAATTACCACAGGAAGCCTTCTTCGATATCCTTAGAAAGTGAACCATACGAGATCTGACACTTTTAAATTAACATACTCTATAATCTATAATACGAAATCTTCGTCGTCATATGCTTCTTTCAACAAGCTATGGGTGGAGAGGGGTACGGCTCAGCGTAGGGGGAAGCCGTAGGAAATATGAACTTACCGGTGTATGGATGATGGTGGATGGTCACCGCTTAAGAGAACATCAATCTACATTCCAGTACCAGACATTCAGAAACTCACTCATTCGTGATGTACGCGGCGATCAGCTCGGGACCTATATAGTCATAATAGGGATTGAGAACGTCCACCTTGCCCACTAAATGCCCTTCCTCAAATCCTAAGACGTCACTGGGATTGCCAAAGTCCAATGCATCATAAGCGTGATAGAGATTCCACAGCGGCGTCAATTTAAATTGACCAGTGCATACCACAACAGGTGTACTATGTGCCATTGCTGCTGCCGCCGCAATTTGAGAACCAGCGATCGCGAACATACCACCATTAGCAAGGATGACGTGTGCACCGAGTATGACTTTATTGACTCGTGACATAAGGGCGAAGATGGATGAATCAGGGACGAGAAAAGTGGAGACTCCAGCGGACGAGAGAGATTTTGCCATTTTGCGACCCCCGTAGGAGGGAGCAGTTTCGGCAACGATCACAGTATAGTTATGATGGTGTGCGGCTGTTTTGAGAAAGGTCTCAACTGTTCTTGACATACCCAGCGTCAGGATAATTTCACTTGACCAAAGTCACCAAACGGTTCAAGACATGAAGAATTTGATCACACACTCTGAATGGACATGATCCTTGGCGTTTTTCGACACATTATCGTAGACAGTTTCCAGTTCGTCAAGAACGTCTTGTAAGGCTTCCATGAGTACAGGCTTTAGGCCTTTTGCGAATGAGTCCAGATCATCTGGATCATCTTCCTTTAGTGTGCGTTGATTTTCTGACTTTGGTACACCAGTAATTTGCTTCCTGGGTTGTCCTTGGAGAACAAATTTCGCAATTGAGAACTGAGCTTTTTGTGGTGCTACTGCTGCGCCTTGTGTAGCCGTCTGGTATTCCTCACGAATGTGATGTAGCACTTTGCGTACTGTATTTCCAACGGCGTGCTCTAATACCCTATGTTCAATGATCATGGAATGGGCCCAGCAGATGGTGAAACTGCACCGTTTGGCTGAGCCTCGACTAGACGGCGTCCGACGACTTTAATGATTTCTACGAGTTGTCCAAAATTTGAGAATCTCGCCTTTGATATCACTTGACGCAAGACGAGAAGGGTTTCTAGCGCCGTCGAACGTGAGCCCACAATCTGTCTTTATCACGACCATTATCGATAAAGCGAGGTGATGAGCAGCATTAATTAGAGATCAGCCATCGATATAGGCTTACCGACGTCTCAGTTTTGAAGCCAAGACTTCAACGGCCTTGTTGTATGGTGCAGGGCGATCCTGGGGCATTGTATTCAAGTTCAGCAGACTTTGTCAGAGAATATGTATTTTGGTCTGCAATTGCGGATCTTGTTTTCTGTATAGATCAGGCAGAATAGTCAAAGTCAATGACATTTAATCTTAACACAGCCACTCCTTAATCCTTGGGTATTAACGACAATTGGAAAAATCCAGAATCTTAGAATACATGATTATACAAGATCCTGAACATAATTGTAGGACTATGAACGGTGAAAATGCCAACGCACTAATCCTAATCAGTAGCATGTAAGTTGAGAGTATCAGTCCATTGGGGAAGCTCAGAAAGTTGTTGAACATCCTTATCGCCACGGCCAGACAAACACTGCAAACAAGCAATTTGGCGATTGAATGAAGTTTAAGATAAATGAGTACTCACAACGACAAGGTCATGATCTTTTGGAAGCGTTTTAGCAATGCGAACGGCCTCCCAAATCGCGTGCGAGGATTCCAAGGCTCAAGAAAAATTAGAAAAGAAACACAACTGACCCGCGAAGCTAGCTCACCGGGAATGATACCCTCTTTTTGTGTTAGCATCCTGAAGCCATGCAAGGCTTGTTCGTCTGTAGCGACTACGTATTCTGCCCGACCGGAGTCCTTCAACCAAGCGTGCTCAGGCCCGACGCCAGGATAGTCAAGACCTGCACTAATGGAGTGAGTCTCGATAATCTGACCGTCCTTATCCTGCAGGATGTATGTCCTGACACCATGTAGAACACCGGGCTGGCCCATCGAGAGCGTGGCACTGTGCTTAATTCCATCAATACCTATCATCGACGTCAGTCCTTAGAAAGGTGGATCCAATACAATGAACTAACCCTCTCCACCTGCTTCCACGCCGACGAGGCGGACACTTCTGTCGGGAATAAACTCGTGAAAACTACCGATGGCATTGCTACCACCACCAACACAGGCAACAATAACGTCTGGAGCTTTGCCTCGCACTTCACGAAGTTGCTGTTTGATCTCTTGACCGATGACTTTCTGGAAATCACGGACAATTGTCGGGAACGGATGCGGTCCAATGCAAGAACCAACAAGATAGTGTGTTGTGGCAAGATTTGTGACCCAATCACGAAGTGCCTCGTTAACCGCATCTTTCAGTGTGCGGGAACCTGAATAGACGGGTACAACCTGAATTCTTCAGTGTGACATCAGTCTGGTTCTCCTGACCACTAACCTTTCCACCGAGCATTTCAATGCGGAAAACATTCAGGGCTTGTCGACGGACATCTTCTGCGCCCATATACACTATACACTCCATACCAAATTTTGCGCATACAGTTGCGGCCGCAACACCGTGTTGTCCAGCACCAGTTTCAGCAATTATACGGGTTTTGCCCAGTCGGCGGGCTAAGAGGATCTGAAGCAAAATCAATTCGCTCCTCGTTCTATGACAAATCTAAATCCAGGACTAACCTGTCCGATAGCATTGTTGATTTTGTGAGATCCAGTGTGATTTCTTATTTAACAGGTCAGTCATGTATTAAACGGGTCAGAAATGCTCTCACAGATCTTCGCGCTTGAGCCAAATATTAGCGCCCCCAACATCTTTTGTCAGATTCTGAGCGAGATGGAGTTTAGATGGTCGATTGATGTAACCGAAATGACTATGAAATTCTCTCCAGAATTCAGAATCAGCCATAGCATGTTTGTGCGCCGCTTCAAGCTCGACTAGACAATCCACAAGTGCATCTGGGACATACTGACCTCCATATTGTCCAAAACGCTGTGGCAAGACTTCGACATCAAAAGCGTCCGCTGCTCTGCTGGCCTGATTCAGGCCTTTGACGGATGATCTAGTAGGGAGCGGAGAGTAAACACGAGGTGGTTCGCCTCTTCCAGATATATCCCGACAATACGTCTCAACTCTCTGCGCAATTTCGTCCGGAGGAGAATCGCTGATGACATGGACGAGCTTGCTGCCAATGACAACACCATTGGCTCCAGCGGCAACAGCATAGTCAAAGTGGGCTCGAGTTGCAACGCCAAACCCTACAGCAAGTGGTATGTGTGTAAGATTATGAATCCGTGTGAGAATGTCTGGAAGTTCAGTATTGAGGTTCACTTTCTCTGAGGAGCCTGTAGTGCCCATCTGTTCATACGAGCCAAGATGAGCTGAAACGGATTGACGTGAAGATACAAGGGAGACGATACCCTGGAGACTACATAGATGAAAGTATCAGCAATCGAGCACAGAAGTTCTATGCGATGGAGGGTCGTCGATGGTGCTATCAATGGCACATAAGAAAGTCTTCATAGGATTAGCATGGATATATTATATTTTAATAGCAGAGCAATTACGGACTGTGCACTGGCACACTTTTCTCGGAATCCAACGGCCTCCTCAGGGGGAAGGTCAACCATGATGAAACCGTTAGCTCCCGCCGCAGCGGCATCACGAATAGCTTTGTCCTCGCCATAGGCCAGAAGGGGATTATAGTAGCCTTGATGGACATCAGAGCTTATACAAAAATAAGATATAGACTATACCCATGAGGAGGACAGGTATAATGAGGCCTTCCCGACGAGCCTCTCTGAGATGGCTGAGGACAGTTGAATAGTCAATGCCATTCTTTAAAGCAATCTAGAAATGCAGGAGTGAATGGAACTGGAGCACTAGTGGCACCTACTGACTGTGTTTGCCTTCTGGATTGTAGGTCCATCTGCAATGGGGTCCGAGAAAGGCATGCCAAGCTCAATAATATCGACCCCTCCGGCCTGCATTGCCAGAAGAATAGACGGAGTGTCATTCTTGGTAGGGTAACCAGCAGTGATGAAAGTTACGAGAGCAGTAGAGCCCTAGTAATTACAGGGTGAGTAAACTCGATTATCACTACAAAGAATGAACCTGCCTCTGCCTTTCTGTCTTCAAAAACCTTTGTTAAAGCTTCCATGGGATACAGTGAGGAAAGGGAAGTTGACCTTATAGATTCAACTTTTATCTCTTATCTACGGCGGACACGTGCCGGAAGAGATTACTTACAGTTGCCGCAGGTGTCCAGCCTAACGATGGATTCCTCTCAGCTCGCACATGAGTCTCGAGTGCTCATGATTTACACAGGCGGGTTGCGCCCAATCTGCATCAGTTTTTCCTGATGCAGCCCGCAGGTGGCACTATTGGCATGCTCGTTGGACAACAAGGTTATGTCCCTGAGCCATATTTCCTGACAGAAACACTCAGGAGCCAGGATCGTTTTCATGATCCATTACAGGAATCTTTCTTTGCAAACGCCAGCACCGTCCAAAGTTTTAGGCAATGGAGCACCGGCAGTGGGAGGTCCAGTCCGGCTCCGTCTCAAGGCCCTGTAACATCCCCAGAATCATCCACGCTACTTGTGCGATCAAGTCGCCCCATTGGCGAACAATCCCTCAAATCACCTGAAGAACGCACCTCCATGAACAGGCCTAAATGTGTGAAAGTAGCTGAAAATATTTTTCAAGCCCAACTGCCCAGTCTTGTCACACCACGGAGTAGAGTACCGGGTGAAACGACTAGTAAATCGATCCGCTACGCAATATTGGAAGTAAGTTTCCTTTTTGACTAGTTGATGACTTTTCCTTGATGATTTGCAGTGGAATCCACTGCTGGACAGTAGTAACATGGATATGCAAGGTCAACAGCAGCCCTTCCATTTGAACTACCTTTCATATCAGTATTCTTAGATTGGATCCATCTCGCCACTGAAATTGAACTCAATTATCATTTTGATGCATTTGTCATCTTGCATGGAACAGACACAATGTCCTATACCTCAAGTGCCTTGAGTTTCCTGCTTGAAGATCTCGGAAAGACCGTGGTAAGATAGAATGGTCGGTGTCACCCTGGTATTCCTAAATATCCCTCCAGATTATCACTGGCGCTCAAATTCCTATGTCCCAGCTTCGCAATGACGCTGTAGATAATCTGATGGGTGCCCTTACAATCGCCGGCCACTACATCATACCAGGTTGATTCTGTTTGAATATTGGCTTAGTGTCGCTGGTTCATCTCGATCCACAGAATGCTGTGTATACTTCAATCATACCCTATACCGAGGTAACAGAGTAACCAAGCTGTCATCTTATGACCTTGCTGCCTTTGAAAGTCCGAACTTTGCGCCTCTCGTCAAAGGTCCGTTTGTCTCCGCCCAATGTCATCAGTGATCAGTAACCGGAGCCCTGTCAGTTGGCATTGATATCGACGTGAGTTGGGATGATGTTATCCGACAAACCAGTCTCAGGAGGTTCAGAGCACATAAAGGTCAGCGCTTTATGTTATTGGCGATGAACCTCGTTGATATATTGATTTAGAGATGAGCCCTCACGTTGGTAAGCCAGGGTATGTATATCATTTCACAAATAGTCAATCCTCCGTCTACAGCAACGCTCCGTTTATTTCCTGGCATTACAGGAGCGACTATCGAGGCATTTTGTAGTACGCCCATTAGAGGGGTCGTACTTGAAACATTCGGTGCAGGAAATGCACCTCAACGTCCTGAAGTCATTAAAGCCCTCAAGGATGCATGTGATCGAGGCGTTGTTATTGTGGCTATATCTCAGTGTACCAAGGGGTCTGTTTCTGATGCATATGAAACCTCGAGATCACTCCTCCAGGTAGGTGTCATCCCTGGAAGTGATATGACACACGAGGTCAGTACAGTTCTTATTTCCAATGACTGGATCCTCAGTCTTTGTTAGTGCGCGCTGACCAAGCTCAGCTATTTATTATCCAAACCTGACCTATCACTGAGACAAGTTCAGGACCTGATTAGGATCCCACTTCGGGGTGAATTGACATGTTCATCTGCCATGGCACCCAGTCAAGTCTCAACGGCGCCCTCAATTTCTGGCAACGAATCCAGCTTGGATACTATACATCACGTCTTATCCAGATTCATTCGATTATCCCATCTTCCCTCTCTGGTTCCTGATATCGTCATATCATCCGATGCTATTAAGACGGCATCCGAGACTCATGATACGGCCGCCTCGTGGACATGGACAGCAGCTGAAGCTTCTACAGCCGAGTTTGTCCTCCTACCATTTCTGATACACCTTGCCGCTGCGAAGAATGATATTGAAAATTTACAATATTGTATTGAGGCCGAGAAGTTGTATCTGGATCAACGCGGACATGCTCGACAGTCTGGTGAATCTCCAAGCACCAATTTGGGGGGTAAGAATGGAAATATCGCAGGTGGAATCGTCAATTGCTTGGATCCTGGGTCTGGTAGATCTTCACTCCATATTGCTGCGCTGAACGGGCATACCCGTATAGTCGAGATGTTATTACAGTCAGGTGCATTAGTTCATCTGAGAGACACACTTGGACACACAGCATTATATTATGTGCGTCGTATTGTCTCTGTTTGTCAATGCGCTAAGTAATCAATGTTTTGAATGAGTTAGGCTGCAAGACGAGGTCATTTGGATGTTGTGAATCTGCTTGTTCAAGCTGGAGCCAGCCTCGGAGGATTTGATTCTGGCTATGCAGACTTCGCAGTCGAGAACGCGGTTCATAGTGGAGATAAGGCCAGTTTGCAGCTGTGGGCTCTGGCAACCAAAACATACAACGAACCTGGCGCTGATCCTTTAGAAGTGCCCGTTAAGTTGCTTCCTTGAACATCAGTTCACAGCAGTCATAGTTTAGATGTACTAAAGATCCTAGTAATAAGCTTAGAGGTGTAATGTGAGTTGAGTCACGCCCTATCCTGTTCCAATCCGCCATCACTCTCGTTCTCGTCGTCTGCCTTTACAATTTCCCCCACAATTCCATACAACGTCTGCAGGAAAAGAGCCAATTGAACCTTTTCAAACTGGAACGGAGTGCTGAAGATGCCAAGCTTTTGTCTGAAATCTTCTGTTTCTTGTTCCAGCAATGTCGGAAGATACTGAATCCAACCTGTTGAATGAACGTCTTCATCATAGGAACGCAATGTGAAGCTAAGGCCTGTTTCATGCAATCAGGATTGTGTTGTATGCCGAAAGAGAATGAAAGATGCACTTCGCGTCACAGGGTTGACAGAATTCGACTCGTCAGTGCGAGTGTAACAACAGGTATAATACCACTCGTCCTTCATACCGTGATCTGCTGGTGTAGACCGGACATTGAGGATCACGATGTTCGTCATGTCTTCGTATAGCCCGATGATCTCTTTGGATTTGGGGTCTTGTACCATTCCTGAACGGGGTACAGAATTTCGTGATACCTGTTTTGCTCGATCAATTTCGGTTTTAAGCTCAAACTTGAGCTCTTTCTCTATAATACAAGAAAAGGCTCAACCCTATTCAAGGAGAAAGAGAAAAGACTCACCAACTTGCTTCAGCTCTCCAATTTCCTGGTCCCGTTGTGATAACTTCTTTTCAGCTTCATCGATCTCGCCTTTTAGTTTGACAATCTCTTTGTCGAGGGTCTGTTTCTCCGCATCCGCAACCTGACGTGTGATGAAATTGAGTACCGACGGTTTACCAAGCCCAGCAAGAGGCTGTTTTTTAGCCAGTTGCCCCCTCAAAGTTTGATTTATCTCTTCCAAAGCTATTCGAGGTCATATATGAGATGGTTGAAGCAAATCTTCAGAGGTGTATTCGTACCGCGCACTTTTGCCTGGTACTGCTCTTCCATTCTTTCTAGCAGAGCCTCTGTCTCTGTTTCTCGTATTCGAAACTGTTCTTCCAGTTGATTTGAAAGCACCTTGTTCTTGTTCTCCAACTAAGAATGAACATGAGAAAGACATGAAGCACTCGAGTAGGTACTACATTACTCACCCAACCGATCTTCTCTTTCAGTCTCGCCAACTCTGCATCCTTCGCACTGGATGCCCCAGAAGTCTGGCTGGATGCCCCAGCCGGTCTTCTTACCTTCAAAATCAGATCATCTATCCCATCTCTTATAATGTCGTCAACACCCTTTGTATGCCGCTTCACCTGAGTCCTTCCTCGCCCACTGATTGCCTTCCTTGGCCTAGTTTGCTGTGGGGATGAAACTTTCATATCCTCTGCCATACTCTCCTCTGCCATACTCTCCTCTGCCATACTCTCCTCTTCACTTGCTTGGACTTCCATTTCTTTCAGAGTTTGCTTCGATGACGGAGGATTCTTGTGTTGTATCTGCGTCCGTCCTTTAACCCGACCTTTCGACTTTGTACCGTTTGTGTTCTTCAAGTGTTCCTCAGCTTCGCCACTGCTCGCAATGTCATCATGAGCGACCACTCTTTCCTCTTTCGCTTGTACTTTCAGCTTCTCATCACTGCCACCACCTGATTCTTCCACTTCATTCTCGCTTTCTAAGACTATTTCATTTTCTACCTTCTTCCGCTTTGATGGTTTAGCGGTCGCGTTTCCAGCTGGACGTTTGGAATTTCCAGGTCCTTGATCAACACCACGTACTTTTTGCTTCGTGAGTGGTTTAGCTGTTGTTCGTGATTTGGGCTTGGGTTTGAGCTTGGGCTTGACAGGTGAATGTGTAGACGTTGAACCAAAGCCACCTGTACGACCGCAGATGTTACCTGATTGTAACATACATTTCATTCCAACATACCAAATTCGATGGAATCGTCGGACATGATTGCTGTGTACAAAGGCGCGTTTATACATTGACGCAAGGCGTGTGATCAATTCTATCATTCTATATTTATATACCGACAGCTCCCATCAGCCTGTGATATGAAATTTTCGAAATGCCAAACACGAATTTTCCATTCCTAGATCTAGGAAAATCGCCAGACAATTCTATAGATGTTAGCTCTAATGGAGCTTGATTGATTTTTTTTCTTACTCTATGGGCTACATCATATCCTAGTGTAATTATGAATGCACGGTCTTCCTAGCTAGTTCACAATTTTGGGGATCAGGAAACAGCTCTAGTCGTAGCAAATAGAAGTTGAGGGTTTTGGCCTTGTTGCTGAGCGTAAGATGCGCGAAGAACACCATGCTGTAAGAACTGTTGCATACAAGCAGTGCCTTCCTTCTTCAATTGTATAGTGTAACAAAGATTATGTTTTCACACGTGCATGGGAAGTATCGCATGAATGTATGAATGTTCCAGTATGAATGAGTTGTGTATACGTGATGAGACGAGCTTTAGACTATGAATAGTTGAAGTATGTGTGCATATCGTTACAGTGAATGAAAAGAGAAGTATAAATGACAAATCAACTTTCGACAAAACAGTCGATGATAGTGATCCCAGTCCACGATCATACCGAATGATTAAATTGTGCTTCACAGATGACCAGCAGAAAATTTAGCGGTTCATAACGATCACCGGGCGAGTTGAATGTTGAAGAATCTGAACCAAGTGCAGTGAAAGGACTGCCGCCGCTATGCAGACGCAGATTCTGCAGCAGCCGTCCCTAATAGTGGGGAGGTCTCATCTGAATCGCTGTCACCGTCTGGTATTTCGTGAGTAGGGACATCCTTCCATCTTCGACTGTCTGATATAAGGTCTTCCTGACGGCCATTTTCAGGAGTATAGAGGGGTAGAGGCACAGAATAGTCAATTTTGACATTTCCATTCGTGTCGTAGAGTTGCGAATAGATCGGTAGCACCGGGGCATAGGCCCCAACGGCAGGTAGATTCGGAACACTGCCATTCCGCGCTCTACTGTCTGGAGAAACGGGAGGAGGAAGGATCGGCAATGGCGGTGGAGGGGCGATGTGTCCAAATGACGGTATTACAGTGAAATTCAGCTTTTCCACTGAAACCTCACCCGTGTCCGGAAAAGTGTACGAACAGGTGATGCTCACAGTCAACTCGTGGTGTACAACAAACAGAGGTGTTGAGGCAGATGGACGAAGAGCAGTTTTGATGTCCCAGTCATCTTCGATTGCAGCCTTTTTGATAAATGGGAGTTTCAATCCCAAAGTAAACCAGCTTGATCGTTCGCCAGACTGATTTACATTAGGGTCATTGGCGAAAATGAGAGCTGCACTTTCGTCAATTTTGAATTGGTCACTTTGGTGGGAAGCAAGGACAAATGATCTTGACTGGCAGCCAGCATGATTGACGATGTGAAATAATCCAACATCATATATCGACGCCATAGAAGCAGGGTCGAGGAGTGGCTTTCTCGGCGGTTGTTGTTCAAGTGAGGGCAGGGGACATCGATGTTTGTATGACTGCGATGGTCGAGTCCTGTTCAATGTCATTGAGGGGGACTAGAATCGGACTTCATAACAACACACCTGCACTTCTCATGTTGCCTTAGATCGAAGGTAACATTTAGTAACCTAATTGATCGGCGAATACGTTCCTCTAGACCGTTTGATCTCAAACATAACTTGACATCCATTTCCTTCTTGTCCATGTCAATAGTTTGAGGGGTCGAGAGCACTACTTGGATCTTCTCAATCACTTCTGGGGGCATTCTCCTTTTTCCTTTGACAATTGATGTAGTCGGATTCTTGACATAGTAATTAATGATTTCCAGGGTAGGAGTTTGTCCAGGCGGAGTCACAAAGCGACGAAGCTTGACCAGCTTGTATGCGTAGACCGATTTGTTCTTGAAAAGTAACGGTGCACAAAATCTCCAAGCACTGGTGTGGTTATCATCGAGATCGAGTAATTTGGCTGTAGCATAGAGCCCGTAGCGCACGCCGAGGTCACCAGCCAGGACCGACGATGCCGGCAACCAACCAGGCACAGTCACATTGAAGATGATGTTCCATACACCTAGAATAGCAACTTAGATAATCACAAGGTGAGTACCATAATGATACGTGCAGGGTTCTGATTCTTCATGTCCTTCATTGGACAGTTCTAATGGACTTTCCCAAGGCACAAGCTCACGCGTGACGGCACATAGGCGGACGGCGGAGTATCCGAGGACCGGTGTGAAGATTTCAGACTGGCCCTCGAATGTCAAGGAGAGCGACTGGAGGAGGTAGCGCACTGTTCTTCGCCGGTGAAAGAACGAGGCTGAGGGCGAAAGAGAAATGGCGACATTGCCAGAGAGGGAGTAAGCAGACCTTTTTTCTCTTAATTAGGTCCGCTGTCGAAGGAAGACATGACACTTACTGTATGTTCGGCTCGCCATACATGTCGAGGTTGTCGGCATGAGTGTGTATAGAAAGGTGTACAGACATCAGTGGAGGACTGAAAGAAAGGGATAGGTCTGTTGGTAGTGATATAAGGAGAGAGAACAATGGCAGGCAACGAAAACAAAGAGCAATCGGCTTTTTTGGGGTGGAACATATGAACATATGCACACAGTCAACCATATTTAGTCTCTGACAAAAGACGATGACAAGGGACTCGATCCTTATGTGGTATACGCATGGACAGACCGGAGCCACTGTAAAGATATTGCTAAGAAATGCCCTTACACCCTCTATGGCTAGTTTTCATAATCAAGCAAATACTTTCGACACTGCAAGCTCATCCTCCCCAAGCCGCCGCATCTCCTTTCGCCGCAACTGCTCCTGTTCTGCATCCTTTCGATAGTTGTACTTACCACCCTTCTCCCGCCGTGCGAGGGATTTTACCGCAGCAGGAGAGATGAATTCTACGAAATAATGATTAACGCATTCACTAGCAACAACTGCCAGGGAAGCTCACCAGGATTGGAATATACTGTCGTTCCACTGAATGCACCTTCGAATATGCGGATAGGGGTCAACACAAAGCGCGGTCCAATTTCAACCAGTTTCATATCGGGAGGACCGTGGGGTTGTAGCGGGTCCTTTTCGATGATCTAGATAGAAAGTAGAGTCAGCACAAATCACAATCCACGAGGGCAAGTCTCCAACAACTACAGACCTGGTAATTCCGGAACCATATCTTTGAGTCGAGCAGGGAGAATGTGAGAATATGATCTACAAAGGGCTTCGCCTTCCTGGTTGACGATGGCACACCGAAAATCTAGCGAATAATCGTTTGTTGTCAACAACAATAAGGCTGGTTGTGGATTGTATATCCTTACATGTGTAAAAAGCTCCTTTGTCAACCGTCCCCATCCTGTCTCATCGAATGCCTTATCAAAGCTGACCAGGCCTCGACTACCCTTCAAACAATTCCCCGTCAACTTCAGTTCATCCATGGTATGGACATTTTGGACATGCATTTTCATGCTTGGCCCATTCGGCGTTTTCGCGGCCCATAGGTAAAGATCCTCGTGTCTTCTCGCTTCGAAATATAATGTATTGTTACAGTTGTTAAGATCCGCTAGCTCCGGTAGGAGATTTAGATGGTTTTTGGAGTCAATTTTCGCGTCTGATGACCCATTTTTAGTTGACGCCTTTTTTCGTAACTAACAACCCACTCACCTTTCTTTACATGTGGGAGAAGGACTGCCAGATCATTCATGAGGTGCCGCATTCTGTGATTGATGCCCCTCGATGACAACATCAGCACTCTCTGCTTGTTTTTCAACTTTTTCACAGGTTGGTCCTCATCCATGTCCATGGCATTGGCCTTCCTCTTTCCGTTGAGCTTTGCTTCTGCATTTGCTTCCGCCTTTGCAGCATTCACCTTCTGAAGTCTTAGCACTGAAGCCATAGTTGATGGGACGAGTCGTGTAATTGAACAAAGATGAAGATAACTTACTTATATAATCAGAATTTAGAATCACAACATAACACAATGGACCCTCAAAAAATCAGTAGCCTTAACATATCAAAGGAGACATATAGAGAACAAGAGCATGCGAAAAGTAAAACAGCTATGAATACACAACAATACGTCCTCTTTCTAACGCGTTCTAGGCGTGCTGCAGAACGCTTAAATACCTATCTAAGAGCAGATAGCTACAACTACTAACCTTCAATCTTCGGATGAGGATGCAAGTGTAAGATATATATTCAACCAGAAGATGAAGTAGATGATTGCTGCTGAGCTCGAAGTTGTTTTTGTTTCTCTTGTTCCAGTCGCTACGAAATTTTATGAATGAATATTAAGAGTGATGTGGATTTAAAGCTCACATGGTATAAAAGCTGGACTGCCATCTGGATGTTTGCGGGTTGACCGGTGATAACAACCAAACGCTCACCCTCACTCCCACCTGGCGCTCCATTAGGTCCAACTCCACTGGCACCCGGCTCCATAATTTTGATTGTACTGGCACTCATGTGCCTAATCTCATTGATCTTACTGCCTCCTTTTCCAATAATGCATCCCACCAAGTCATTCGGAATGTATATTTGTTGTGTTTGGAGTTGTTGAGGAGGGTTATGAGGAGGAGGACCGTGAATTTGATGAGAGTACCCGGGAATATATGAGGAGCCACCACCGCTAGTATGTGGAGGCCTGCGAGAATTGTTGGAGGGACGGTAGGAGGAGTGCGAGGACGACGGCATTCGGTCCTGCGCCTCGATCAGGATGGTACCAATGTAATAGGTGGCAATATGGATGGCGTCGGCCACGCCTGCGACACTGAGCACACGCTATGGTACTCATTAATGACGAATCGTCATAAGTATAGAGAGATTGACCAACCTCAGTGGAGCCTGGCAGCATCCCTTCACTGGCGTTAAGCCTAGCTCCACTAGCATCCTGAATCTCTTTTATCTTGGAGCCTCCTTTCCCAATAACGGAGCCCATACGAGAGTTCGGAATCATGAATTTTATAGTGACAGCACGGCTCCCTGGGACCGAAGGTACATCAAACGGTTCATCATTGATTCGCCGCACAATGAGACCAAAGGCCTGATATATGAGTAAGCTCCAGCCACTTTTTATCCATCCAGAAGCTGACCTTTGATACTGCGTCCAGTGGACCACTAACGTTTAGAATGCGCTCCGGATTCCCTGGAATACTCTCTGAAACCATCACTCGAGCACCACTCTTCTCTCTGATCTCATTGACATGAGAGCCTCCCTTGCCGATGATGATAGATGCATCCTGAGTGACAATCAAGCAGCGCATGTGAATGTTCGCAGAAGGTGGAACCGTGGTTGCTGCAGTTGATGATGAAGCATCTCCAGAGGAAGAGGGGGCCTTGGTGTTGCTTGAGTCAACAGTAGGCTTGGCCCCATCATCCTTCTGCCTGTCAGAAGGATTCGAACCTGGAGTGGAGGCAGCATTGTCGTCTGTAGTAGAAGCATTCTTGGTAACTTCGGATATCATATTGTCGCGTTCAACAGGGCCTGCACCGTTGGAGTGCGAGACATCCGAAGAGCTGACGCCGGTGTTGGCGCGCTTGGACTGCTTCGTGTCACTGTCGGAGGGAGAACGGGACCTCTTGCGGTTTGTGTCAGCGTCTGGCATGGCCAATTTTAGTTTAAACAAATGTGCTAAGATGCAGATTTGGATTGGGGTTTGGGACCAGGTGTGAGATGGGATGGGATTGAGGTGGTGTGATTTGTGGGTGTTCTGACAGACATGAATGTGGGGAGTGTGAGGGGAGTGCGAGGATGGCAGGATGGAAACATGACAGCAAAGCAACGCACCTGGAAGATAATGAACACACTAACAGTCGAAGTAGAATGGAAAGCAGCCTCTCTGCCAAACACGCGTACACGTCTCACTATTCAATCCAAAAATAGCTCTATATTCAGCTCAGCCTTTGACATCCAGTACTTAATCTACTCTGAACTTGCATTTGTATTATCAAGATCTCCAGAATGCCTGCTAGACACCGACATCAATCCTGCTTTCCGGATGTCCAAAACTTGGGGGCTGGCTTTTCCTCAAGGGATAAAAGGTAAATCTGAAGAGTCTCTCAAAATGCTCGTATTCATACATTGCCCTTGCTTTGGATGATTACCCTAGTGGGCCCTAGGCATATGGGAAAGTTTAGGAGATTTAAATTTCAGTATCTAGAGCTAGCCATAATCACATCTTGATTGAGTAAGTCTAAATAAGTAGTAGTTATTGTTGGTCCTGGTCTGTCCTGGATCAGTGCTACAAAAATGGCAGGCTTCTAGGTCGGTAACAGGTAATGGTAAAACACAGCTTGATCCTTCACTACTATATACCCGTGTGTCACAGGCCAGTGTGCAGGATGAATCACCGACGTATAGTTCAAGTTTCTCTCGCTATTCGCATAGGCATCGCAGTCCTTACCCGAACCATTTTCCAGCCAGATGAATACTTTCAATCTCTCGAGCCTGCATTTCGCGTGGTATTTGGTCATGGACACTTGACATGGGAGTGGCTCTCGCAAAATCCGATCCGCAGCATCATATACCCAGCTTTGAATATCCCAGTCTACTGGTTAATCAAAGCCACTGGCCTGGCACACACTGGTTGGTTAGGTGACTGGCTTTTGGTGGGTGCCTCGCTTTCTACATTTCTCCCATTCTGACAAGAAAGGTCAGATATTACTTCCCAAAGTCTTGCATGGTACATTTGGGGCAGCCACGGACATTTGGCTATGTGAATTGGCGCGGGTCACGTTAGGAAGCGACCATGTCTCGACTGTGGTATGTTGCAGAAATTTTATATTCTACTTGGAGCTGTCTGATCTATGGACAGCTCTTCTTATCGTTGTCGTCCTTCTTCCATGTATTGTCTCTATCAAGGTCGATGTCTAACTCGCTTGAAACATCCCTATCCACTATGGCATTCGCCTACTATCCCTGGGATGTAAGTTCAACGTCAAGTCCTGGAGTGCTCAATAGGTGCGTGCCAAGTGTCCAACTCGAATGGTGGCTCAAATAAATCAGACAGCGGTTTAGGAAGACCCTAGTATTCAGCGCAATGGCATGCATGATTCGACCAACCAACGCCATAATATGGATTTTCTTGTACTTTCTTCTTTTTGTATCATTTCGTAAACACCCTCGCATCGTCGCAAACATTGTCGCAGAAGCCGTTTTCATCGCGTACGCTTGTGATGTTTGTTTCAATTGTAACGCCGCTGACGCCGATTTAGTCTCGTAGCTCTTGGAACCCTCTATATAACTGATTCATTCTACTACGGTCGACCCATATTCACTCCCTACAACTTCTTAAAAACAAACTTGTCGTCTGTGTCCTTATTCTATGGCTCGAATTCTTGGCATTATTATCTCACTCAAGCCCTTCCAATCCTCTGTACGACTGCATTACCATTCACTCTGCATGGTATTTACATCACTATCACCGAATGGGCTGCATCAGCGTTGGTGAACATGCTCTGCTTGATAACATGGACAATTGCAATTTATTCCTTCGCAGGGCACAAGGAATGGCGATTTATTCACCCATTACTTCCTCTTCTCCATATCTTTGCTGCAAAGTCACTGATCGCTCTTTCTTCGACACTGAAGACAAGAGCAATGAGAGCTGATACGAAGCAAAACAAGAGACATGTCTCTATCCCACCGCTCCGATATCCATATATCGTTCTCTTACTCTCGACACTCCCAGCCTCTGTCTACGTCGTTTTCTTCTATCGCAGTGCTCCTATAAGCGCTCTGTCGTATCTTCGTCTACTCCCAGTAAATGCAACCACGAATGGTCGACAACAGCCTCAAAGTGTTGGATTCCTTATGCCGTGTCATTCGACACCTGGTCAAGCATACCTCCACAGGCCAACTTGGGAAGTATGGGCTCTGGGATGTGAGCCTCCATTGCAGTGCGCAACCTTACCAATTTTTCTTCGCCTCCTTACATAACCCTACTTTACACTAGGGGACAGAATCTATTGACGTATCGCGACCAGACAGATCTTTTTTTCAATGAACCAATCGACTATATCACCACCACATTTCCAAGGAATGTGGACCCTGGATTTCCGCGTTCACCGTATCCAACGTCAATACCTGATACTTATCCACAGGTTGCTACTGAGATGCCCTATCCATGGAAGCATGAGTGGCCACGTCATCTTGTGTTTTTTGGTGCCCTGCTTCGAAGGAAGGGTATGCAGGAGATCTTGGAAGAAAAAGGCTACAAAAAGGTTTGGGCTGGCGGTAGCGAGTGGGAAGGTGAAGGTCAGAGGAAAGGCGGTGTACAAGTATGGAGTTGGTGGAATCACTAAAAATACTACAAGCAGCTTAATCTACTACATAGTTGATTGTATCATCTACAATGTCCGAGTGTGGGCATAAATGCAAGAATTCTCAGGAGTCTAGGGATGGCAAAATGTAGTAGAGATCGAGTTAGAGCCTCGACAAGTCGCGGCCCCAAATTCCACTGGGGATAGCTGGTTAATGGTATTTCAGAGTAGCAGACGAAGAACGACCTACCGGATGATCCAATCAATGATCAATAAAACCCTCGTTCTTGCGCTGACTTGTTCATTCCAGTACACAGCCCGCCATAAATACATTGCTACCAACCCGCCTGTCAAGGATAAGTTTCCGTATTGGAGCACAGCAGCATTTCCGATATACGCCAGTGAGCCCAAATGGGTGTACTTGAATGGGTTGGACACGGTTTCATCTTCGTTTCCTCAAGTGACCTCAGCCACACTGAACTCATCACGACGTCGAGCGATATGAGTGAAAAGGGAACCAAGGTATTTTCCTTGTTGAGAAGCTACTTGTGCCGTCTAGAAGGTGCATCTTATCGTATGAATCAGACATAGGTGATATTTCACGTACGGCAGGAAGAGCGGTGATTTTGCTGCTTAAATTTTTGAGTAGTTGCATAAGCTCGTTTAGATTGAGACTGTCGTCGGCATCGCGATCGTACATCTGGAAAAGCTCTCGAATCTAAAATAGATATGGAATTCATATGGACAAATTTTGTAAGACACCCGCTGACCTGTGTCAGATGGTCCCCAGCCATTGGGATTTTTTTCTTGATTATATTGACTGGAAAGGTCTGAGTACAATGTAAGTGCACTGAGATAATGAAACTGGTACCCATGTCCTCGAATTCACCGAAATCAATTCTACCGTCTTTGTTTTTGTCAGCGAGCCCAACAAGCTCTTCAAAGTAATTAATCGCTGATGTCTCGATCTAGGCCAATATTGTCAGACCAACTGTTCTGGGGCAAGTATTTCAACGCACAGTAGCACAATCGCCGATAGCGTAGATGGTTCCTTTCGGAGCACCTTTGACCCGCAGATAAGCGTCGGTCTCTACAGCTTTCCGATGAAACTGGTTCGGAAGTAAAGAACACAGGCGTCGCGTGAAGGGGTTCATAGCAATCCCAGTGGACCAGAGGACAAAGTTAGTGGAGATAGTATGTTGTTCTTTTTCATTGGTGACTGGATTGCAGCTTGTATAGATGACCGAATCCGGGGTGATTGCGTTGACACGAGCCGAGGTAAGAAGGTTGATTTTTTCGCGCTCAAATTTTTTCTGCAAAATAGAATTCAACGCTGAGAAAGGGTTGATTGATGACATTAGCGAACGAACCTCAGCATAGTTAGATATTTGTTCAGAATACTGAAACAGAACGTGCAGATCGATTTTGCTGTACAAATCAAAGACCTACCGTGTTCAATACGTGTTCGCGTGACTGGATTAGGTGAACGGAAACCTCTTCACGACAGATCTTAGGGAACTTCAATGTGCAGTGTCAAATGCCAAATGTATAGCGTCCCAAGTACTCTGACTAACATAATTGAATATATCTTCTTGGCAGAAATCATGGATTTCCTATACGTTGGCATGAATACACGAATGAATCAAACGTTCTTGATACCCCTGACTTACTGCTGCGGCCTCAACACCGGTGGGACCACCACCACAGATGACAAAACTGAGTAGACGCTTGCGCTCTTCTGGAGTTGTTGTTGGCAAGCTAGCAAGTTCGAAGTTATCTAGTAAGAGCTGAGCTCTGTGAAACTTATGTTCCGACCATACAACACACCCATGATGCGCTGTCGAGCCGCTTGAGCATCAGAAATGGTTTTGAGCTGAAAGGAGTTCTCCAGACCAGGGATACCGAATGTGTTAGAGGTGGACCCAACAGCAACAACTAGTTTATCATAGCTAAAGTTGAAGGCTATGAGTTGACTACCTTTGAAATGCAACTGTCTTCTTACGGAATGTAGATATGGTCTTTCTTATCATTAGCCATAATTTCAACTTCGAGTAGACACCCCTCCATGTCAATATCGACAGCCTTTCCTTGTATGAAGTGACCACGTAGCCGCGCAATAATCTTACGAATTGGCTCGACCAAAGAGCGCACCTGAACGGTACCGACAGCGGCAGCTAGATATCCAAAGAGGGATGAGAAGTCGACTACTGTGCCAGAAAACGATGAACACTTACATGGCAAGAGGGGTGTGAATGTGGTGAACGTGTCCGGCGATACTACAGTGACATGAAAATATCCAGGGTACAGTTTTTGCAAGACACCCATAGCCTGATGCACATACGTCAATTGTATTTGTGGCGTTAGAATAAATCGTAACATACACCCCATCCTCCTCCAACAATGACAAGTCTCGGTTTTTCCGCGAGGCGTTTGTTCTCTTCGTCTTCTTCGTCGTCGACCTGCACACGGACAATCGGCAAGTTCTTTGGACCTCCGCGCTCTGGATGGAGTGCAAGGGGAGAGATAGGAACACGATCTATGTGTTTAACCTGATAAGTGAATACATCATGAACCAGAATGACCGTTCCGAGGCCAACAACGCCAAAGGCGGCAAAGGCACACATTTTTCCGGTCCATTTGACCATGCTGCCAATCCTATGGAGACTAGGAGAAAGGTTTCCTGTCGAAATATGACGGGAGGCATTCAAGCTTTGCTTGGCAGTGCGCAAACCACGAGCAAGCACGACCATGGTTAAGGAATGGCTAAGGAATACTAGGAAATCAATAATTTCGCTTTGCTAAGATGTGGTCACGAGCGTCTCACAGGTTATCCTACTCTCCCAGCCGTCGGTCGAGTCTTTCTCTATGTCTTCTCAAAATTACCCGATTCCCCCAGTTCCATCGTCTCCTCCCTCCTCAGGTGGCGTTCGCCGCCATCATACAATCACTATTGCTTCCCGCCCAGGACGCAATGCGGCCAAGGAGAGCATTAGCGAGGAAATACCAGACCAGGCCTCTATCTGGACTGACGATGACCCTGTCGACCAGGACTGGGTTGGTAACATTGGTGCTGTCGGAGAAAAGACGTCTTTGCATCGTCAAGCTTCTCTTCCCACTCGATATAACCGAGGTTCGTCTACCATCGATCCCAACATTTATTGCCTTGTTAAACCCGTCGAGTAGCCCCCAAGTCAGGCACAATGACCCCAAAGACGGTCAACTCGCTTGCTGAAATTGTAGGTCATGAAGGCGACGAGGAGCCCTGGAATGTTCTGTACGATGCCGATGAGGTGCCGCATTTTTCTTCCCACCAGTGTTAAACGGCTAACTGCCATTTAGCCAACTCCCCAGGATTCAGCTGGTTCTGAATTACAATCTCCTCACTTAGCTTCAACTCCGCCACCCCCTGGTGCCAATGTCCGAAGACACCAATCCATGACTACGACGGCTGGTGCCACTCGCAAGCTTAATTCCGGTCTCAGGCGCTCCGGTACATTACATGCACCGATGCCGCCCCACCACCAATCCCATACTCCTCCAGAGGTACAGCAATCAGAAGAAGAATATACAACAGAAACCATAGAACAGGACGAATATTATAATCATCCTACCAGTTCTGTAGGCTGCCAGTCTTCTTGGGGAGCTGGTAGCAATAGTAACCAGAACACTGAATGGCGAAATAGTCCCGGTCCTGCTCAGGTATCCTGTCAAAACTTTGCAATGGATGACGTGCAACGGGCTCTATCTGCTCTTGAGATTACTCACACTTCTGGAGTTCAACCTACAATGCAATACTACAATACTTATGGTGGCGCTGGCGCTGGAACTGGTCAGAGTTTACATCCACCACGTTTTAACCCGAAACATCCTCCCCCCCTTCAACCTCCTGGAGCACCTCGACTCCAGCAAAATAATGATCCCCAACTCATGTCTGAATTTGAGGGGCGCAAGACGCCCCTTGCAACTGGTCCGTCACACAGCGGGTCAGCCAATGCTTACTATCAAAATAGTAAACGTAGCGGACAAAATGATGACCGTGCCTGGGAGGGAAGAGAGCCGGCGCTCAGTGCTAGAGGCAGCAATTCTAACCTGCATCATGGCTATCACAATAAAAATACCAGTTCTTCCAGTGTTGGCAGTGGAGTTGGCAACGGTAATGAGACCATCCCAAACGTACCTCCAATCCCTCCGCAATACATACAACAATCGCAACGAATGAGCAGCAGTCAAAATAGCAACCAGACGGTTCCCGACGTCCAACAACTGTTAACAACATCAATTGACGTTCCCACTCTCATCGCCACCAAAGGTTACAACCCTCCCACCTTTGATAATAAGCCAGCATTTGCTCGCTTCTTCGTCATTAAATCATATACAGAAGATGACGTTCATAAGTCTCTCAAATATGAGATCTGGAGCTCAACGGATCCTGGAAATAAGCGCTTGGACAAAGCGTTCAAAGAAACTGCGGGCCGTGGTCCCATCTATCTGTTTTTCAGTGTCAATGCTAGGTGAGATATGCTCTTCGTATGACACAAAACAGTTTCTGATAATTTCTTTAGCGGCCACTTCTGTGGTATGGCTGAGATGATAACGCCTGTATGGCTTATACCTGGTATATGAGATCTTTGCTTACTGTCTCGATAGGTCGACTATACAAGGAGCAGTACAGTCTGGGCTTCGGATAAATGGAAAGGTGTATTCAATGTCAGATGGATCTTTGTTCGCGATATCCCCAACTCAACATTGAGACATATCAGGCTGAAGTACGACATTTTCTTCTTTTTCAATCTTAATAACTGATCCTTTCTTGAAGTAACACACAAGAGCGCAAACCTGTTACAAACTCTCGGGACACGCAAGAACTCCTACCAGATGCGGGTCAGGAAATGCTTCGAATCTTCCTTAGTCATCCATCCAGAACTTCACTCTTACAAGACTATAGCTACTATGAGGTACCTGACAGATTACGTTGTTCACGATCCCTGACGTTAACGTTTGATTTTCCAGCTTCAATCACTTCAAAAAATGCAACAAGGGGACTCCAATGCGAATTCTCCTCCTCAATCGGCAAACCAATCTGCTGTACACTCCCCACAGATGCAACCTTCCGTTCTTCTTACCTCACAACAGCAAAACGCGTTTGGTGTGCCTTATCAAATACCGACGACGATGGTGTCTGGGGGACTAGGATATGGCAATACGGTTGGACAAGGTGACTATGGTGTTGGCGCCGCAGGCAACTACGGAAATGTAGTTGGTCAGGGCTATGGACAAAGCGGACAGGGTTATGGTTATGGCCAAGGGGTAACAGGCTATGGCAGCCAACAAGGATATGGGGGACAATTAAACAGCCAGACTCAGGCAATGCATCAAAGTGTGATGCGCCATCCGAGCCCTGGACACTCTCGTCTGCAATTTTGATTTCAAGGGACAGTGAAGGATAATTGTTCGTTAAACATCTCCTACTTGTTAATGCAACTATTCGTACTATGTCAATTTGTTTACTTCTGCTCCTGTACAATATCTGGTGAATCGAAGATGAAAATGCTATTATAGACATTATAATAAGATCTTCTGGCCAAAGGGATCATGATGCACACAAAATTTTAACAGCAGGTAGTAGACATGAAGATACCAGTCTCATGATAGGGCATATGGGGAATATTTCCAATATCTAAGGAAAAGAGTAAGTATCGTTCCAATACCTTCTTTCATAAGACATACCCGGAGTGCCTCTTCGCAAGTACATAAGGGATGACGAGTTTGCGAAGGAACCATGGCATAGGGGGCCAAACGGCCTGTATTTCGGGAGGACTGTGGCTGGGCATGGGTCAACATGAGTCAACATGATGGCAGAGTCAAAAAACGCACGACATCATGTATGGGACAATGATGAATGGGTCCCCGTGACTTTTAGCATATTTGTTGAGTCGCTCGTCCATATCCTTGAGCTCAGCTTCACTGAAACCAGCCTTCTTCAGCTCGTCAGCCTTGATATGTTCGACTTCGGCATCCAAATGAGAGAACTGTATGTAAATCAACGAAAATGACAACACAAGACAGGGACTACACCAACCAATGGTTCTTTCATCTGTTCAAGCGATTTTTTGATTTGAGAGGGGTCAAATTTCGTATGGTCCGCTTTGGATTCTTTCAGGAGAGTTTCCAGAACAGAGATACCTTTGAATATGACTTCGTGGGCTTCTTTTTCAGAATTCAAGTCCATCTTCTGATCCAAGAATGGAAAAACTATCACCTCCTGTACAAAAAGAAAATAAGAAAAGAAATTCATTAATTTAAGCAGTCTACCTCGCTCTCGTGGTGACCAATGATTGAAGACGTCCATGCTAAGCAATACCCAATGAAGTTGTCTAAATCCTTGGTTACAGTGTCCTCGTTGGTCAGATGTGTGAGTATAGAATTGAAGCCAAGTTTCAAGGTTTGATGCGCTTGTATTGAATATGAATGAGCGCCCTATTAATGTTGATGCAAGGTCCGCTCACCTCGAATCATGTTATATTGTAATTGGCTGTAAGGGTCTTTTGGAGTTGCCATGAGTCTTTCAACAATAAGATGTTCAATCAACAAGAGGTTAGCTACTTATACTGGGGTTAGTCAGATTTTCTCAGTCTCGTCTGTGCGGAGATTCAAATCTCAAGGTCTCTCAGACAACCCGAAAATGACCTGGTGACCTGATTATAGGGCTGGATAGTTTATGTCTGAACCCATTTGTGGGGATCAGATTCTTCGGATGTTCGGTTGTTTCCCAGTGTGTGGACACGTCAGGAATTTTCCTAGTACCGGAAGTGAGTTTCGATAGATGAAGAGAAGCATCAGTCATGATCATCTTGGGATTGATATCTGCACCTGTGAAATTCCGAGCATCCTCAAGCTGATGCTCAGTAGTGCTGCCAAAATCCACACTGCCTCTATGATAAGAGTAGTTTTCAGATCCTCACAACTGATTTGCATTTACTACACTAGGATGTGACATAGGAGAGGAATCAGAGAAAAATTAGTTAGTCGAGCTTCATTCTATATCAGAGCCTGTATATGGAATATTAGTGGGTGACATCCCATAAAAAGTGAGGGTGGAGTTTTTTTTACAAAAATCGACAATTTATTACATGGGGCTCGATGGCAAGTCTGAGGATTCCCGTCACGGGTGTCCAGGTGTGATGTCACATTGTGTTGCATTCAACGCATTACACGCGATGTGACTCAATAATGTCTTTTCAATTATCTCGAAGACAGAACACTGCTACAGTTCTTTGTGGTAGAATATCTTTTTAACATCTCCCTCTGACTCTGATAAGAGCCATTAAAAGCCAAATCTTCTATATTGGAGACAACATCTGTATATAGTATGTGACCTTGATCTGTAATGGAGAGTATATCTATATATGGTATAGCTCTCTGATACTCTAACCAGAAAAGGAAAATAAGTATCTAGGGAGTGTCCTGTTGGAATTTGGGACTACCATGTCCAAATTCTAAAGGAGTGACCCGGACAGGAGTGACCTGGA